>Ga0194047_10000237_pt1 | contig 37345 bp, 35 predicted proteins | sample JunL225m_MetaG_2_FD_160070 | JGI IMG/M metagenome (GOLD analysis project Ga0194047, IMG submission 160070) | Anoxic zone freshwater microbial communities from boreal shield lake in IISD Experimental Lakes Area, Ontario, Canada - Jun2016-L221-5m | ecosystem: Environmental > Aquatic > Freshwater... | reverse complement strand
CCTGACACAACTGAAATCGGTGGGGTAGGGCGAACCTCCCGGAGGGGTCGGCTCAGACCCAAATAACACTTCCAGATCGGTTAGCAAACTCGGCTGGTTCTCTTTGACAATCCACAAGTTCAGGATCACCTGACCCCTTTCAGACACCTCTCCACTCCGTCTTTTTTGAAAGAATTGCCTAAGTTGCTGGTCTAATTGTTCCGGCTCAACTGCCCCACCCAATACCCGGTTCCAGGTACAAAGGTGCGGCATTTCTTCCCTTACTAAACCAAAAAACTGGCATAACTCCTTTTTCCTCAACCGGACCCAATGGTCCACCTCCTGAGGAGTATTCTGTCCTACCATTTTAGCCACCAAGGCTATACTCTTTAGTAAAGCCAGGGCATAACGCTTCCCACGCCGTTTGCGGTTATCGATTAAAGCTGAAAAGCAGGTGTAGAGAGTCCGCGCTAAATAGCAGCGGTTCTTCAGTGAGTTTCACTTCGAGCAAGGGGTATGTTATAGTTCATTTCTAGCCTTTCTGGTTATTGTTGTTGGCTTTGGAACCCCAATAATAACCGTGAAAGGCTTTTTCTTTCAAATCTCCTAGCCTTCTGAACTTACTCCCTGACTTTGCAAAAGCCCTGGTGACCGCTGAATTTTTGTTTGCCCTTGAGTGGGCAATAGCGTATAATTAATTTCCGCCGTTCCGGTATATTTCTATATTTCGGAAGGGGTATGTAGCTTGATAATATGTGGTGAGCTATGGGTACTATCGTAAAAACATCAGCCGGCGAAGAAATAATGCAGAAAATCAGCGAGTCAGGTTATAAACTAACCGAGTCGCGTCGAGTTTTGGTTGAGCTTGCCCTCAAACACGAAGGTCATTTTAGTGCCGCAGACCTTTATGAAACCATAAAGAGTGAAGCCCCTTCGGTTGGGCGTGCTACTGTTTTTCGCACCCTCGACCTTCTAACGAGCATGCAATTGCTGGAGAAAATACATCTGGGAGACGGTTGCCATAGCTACGTGGTATGTCAAAGCCGCCACCATCACCACCTTATTTGCAACACCTGCGGGTTGACTATAGACTTCGAAAATTGCCATCTGAACGAGTTGCTGCAAGATTTATCCCGCTTGACCAATTTTAGCATTAAAGGACACTGGCTGGAAGTTTTCGGACAGTGCGAACGTTGCCAGAATAAGGAACAATTTGCAGTAACCGATTCGATTATGAAAAAGGACTCGTAAGAGTGCATAAATGCGAATAGAAAAATGGCTTTCAAATAAGGGTTTTACGGCGTTGCTGGCGCTGGTAACTTTGCTTCTGGCGGGATGTGGAGATAGTACGCTAGTTGCCAGTAGCGCGACTACTTCAACTACCACCAACACAACCGCTACTACTACCGCCAGCGGGGCTGTGGCAGCGCTACCCACTTCAGCGTTTAGCCCTACCCCCGCAACTACGGTTGCCTTACCCGGCAACGGCACGCCTACCCCTATTATCGGTGCAAAGGGCGGCGCGACCATGAAAGAAGCTTTCGCGGTGGTTGACCAGCAAGTGAAAAGTTGGCAGCAGGATGCGGTATATGTTTCGGTTTTCAATAATTTGGAAAAACAACTTGGAATTGAACCGGACGGACGTTGCGCGGAGTGGTTCTTTCAAGCCATCTCGGTAAAAGCCAGCAAGCGCACCACTTGGCTGGTTACGTGGGATAACGGTAAACTTACCGTTATAAAATCAGGCGAGGAAGAGTTGCCCGAAGATAATGTGAAGTTTCAGACAGAGCAGGCTTTACCGCCGATACCATCTCTAATAGATACGAACGAAGTAATGGCAGTAGCGCGAGCAAATGGCGGTGATAAAAGCGACCGCCCGATAGGGTTCAGGTTGGCAAAGTCAGCCCGCGAGGGAGCATCGCTGTCTTTCGACCTGATTTTCGAGCAGGGCAGCAAAACCTTGCTAATCCGGATAGATGCCCTGACCGGTAAAATTTTGGATAATGCCAGAGGTTAGTGGGAGCAAAATACAATGGCAGATGGGTTAGATTTTGGCACAATAATGGAAATCGCCAGCGGGGTTATAAACAGCCTTAAACCGCAAGAAGAAGGCAAAAAGAGCATAGCGTTTGACTCGCGGAAACTGGCGTTGGGTTTGGGCAGCATCGGCGCACGCTTCATCTTTGGGCAGATAATGTCGCGCAAACAACGCAAAGCCGAAGAAATGGAAAAGGCATTGGATTACTTGCGCGAACAGGCTGGTATTAAAAAGAAACGCAGCGGTCCGGGTGCGCTAGTATTCTTCCTTGTGGGATTGGCACTGAGTAGCGGCATTAACTTCGTGCGTCTATCCTCGGAAGAGCGAAGCCAGTTGATAAAGGGCGTTGACCATCTGGTTAATGAAGGTATCGCGCTGGCAAACGAGATTCAGGGTCGCCCCTATACCAGCGACTACGAGCTTAAAAAAAGCTAACGGCTTTCAATCCTCAAATTTACAAATCTCAGGCTCAAAATACATGTTTGAGCCTTTTCTTTTTCTCCCCAACCTCTCTGGTTTTATCGGTCAAATTGTTTGAAGTGGTCTATTTATACAACTTTGCAAAACTCGTCAGAAACATGCGCTACAAATTAGCCCTGATACCCAAATGGTATGACCTAAGCAAAATTAGCCTATAGACTATTGTTAATTACCTAAGATTGGCTTACTATGAGAAACAAGAATAGTAGTGCTAAAGGTTTGGCGCTTGATAAAAGGTTCATTTTTAAGGAGGGCATTATGCTCTTATTGGATAAGGTCAACAAAACCTTTACAACCGAAATAGCGGTTGAAGATGAAAACGGCAATGCCGGGCGCAAAAAAAAGAGTAAAGTGGTAAAAACCCGGATTCAAGCTGCCAACGAAATAAGCTTCTACGTTGAACAGGGCGATATATTCGGCTTTCTGGGTCCCAACGGGGCGGGCAAAACTACTACAATTCGCATGATTCTAGATATTTTACGCCCTGATACTGGCAAAATTACGTGGAACGGAAAAGCGACAATTGACATCCCCAAGCGTAGTTTCGGCTATTTGCCGGAAGAGCGTGGATTATATCCCAAAATGGTGGTGGACGAACAGCTTATCTTTCTGGCACGCTTGCTAGGAACTCCCAAAAAAATAGCAGAAGAACATCTAAATTATTGGCTAGAACGTTTTGACATCCAGCAAAACCGCAAAAAAAAGCTAGAGGAGCTTTCCAAAGGTAATCAGCAAAAAATCCAATTCCTAGCGGCTGTACTACACGACCCTGAAATCTTGATTATGGACGAGCCTTTCAGCGGACTTGACCCAATAAATGTTAACCAGTTAAAAGAAGCTTTCCTTGAGATGCACAAGCGCGGTAAAACTATTATCTTCAGCACGCATCAAATGGAGCAAGTGGAAGAATTATGCGAAGACATCGTGCTAATCAACAAGGGTCAAGTTTTGTTACACGGCAATTTGCGCGAGATAAAGAGCGGAACCGGCAGAAAAGTAGTGCGAATTGCGCTACAAAATGATATTGAAATGCACTGGCTTGATCAGATACAGGGAGTATCCGTCACCAAACGCCGCGCCGATTATGTGGAATTGCATCTGTCCGCGCCTACAACTACCGATGATTTGCTGCGGTTGGTGGTGCAACGAGGCGACCATGTGTTGCGCTTTGAGTTGGCAGAACCATCCTTGAACGACATCTTTATCGAGAAAGTGGCAGGAGTTTCTATTACCGAAGACCCCAACCGCTTCGCCGCAGTCGCGCAGGAATACAACCAGACGCTATCTGCCGCAAAGTCTTGAGAATTTTCAGGCAACCGTTTAACGGGTAAGATAAATGGAGTGGAGAAATGAATCCTTTTAGATTGATTCTCATGCGAGAATTTTCAACTCGCGTCAAAAAAAAGTCTTTTCTAATAACGATAATTATCACCATTTTGGTGTTCGTAGGCTATATATATGCCCCGGTAATCATCACTGCCATTTCGGGCGGTTCGCAAACCAAACTATCAATTGTAAACAATACTAAAGAATCGAATATAGGCGGTATTGAGCTTTCTACTTTCCTTGATGATTATCTCAATACTACGGTCAATTACTCGCTGAGCGGCGTAACCACCAGTAAGCCAAAGAAACCGCCTTTTCTCATCAGCTATAGCGCTGTCAATGAGGTGGATAGCCTAAAGCAAAAGGTGCGAGATGGAAAAACCAACGGCGTTTTGCAAATCAGCCGGGACAGTAAAAATGAATTGAGCTTTGATTACTATACTAAAGATGGTCGAACCAGTACGGCTACTCAGCGTATCTCCGATGCGGCAACCCGCCTGACCATCGCCGATAGGCTTGCGCGAGCAAATGTACCCCCACAAGTTACCACTACACCAGCGTCAATTAAAGTAACTAATACCGATCTGGAACGCAGTCAGAGCAAGGGTATTGCCAAAGATGAAACACAGGCGGCGGCTTCCTACGGGGTAGTGTTGATATTGATAATCATGCTGTTCATCTCTTTGAACGCTTTTGGCTCGATAATCGCGCAGGGCGTGGCAGAAGAAAAGAGCAGCCGTGTGATGGAAATCATGATCAGTGCGGCAAAACCCACAGATATAATGTTCGGCAAGGTTTTTGGCATCGGCTTGCTAGGTTTGGTTTCCATCCTCATCGTTGGGGTAGTGGCAGTTCCGGCATTGCTCCTGCAAGGACCGATTACCGAAGCGTTGACCGGGGATGCCAATTCCAACTCGTTCAACCTAGCTGGCTTTGACATCTCCACTTTTGGCTTCTTCCTGTTATTCTATCTAGGCGGCTTCTTCCTCTATTCGATGCTCTATGCCGCCGCAGGGAGTTTGTGTAGCCGCTCGGAAGACGTTAGCCAGTCCATTGCGCCTATCTCCACGCTAATGATGATTGCGTACTTCGTGGCAATCTTTGGCTTACAGGCAATTGATGCGATATGGGTAAAAGCTCTGTCTTTCGTACCTTTCTTCAGCCCGATACTGATGTTAGCGCGAATTGGTTTTGGCTCGGTTGAACCGTGGGAAATCGCGTTATCAATTTTATTGCTGGCAGGAGGTATCGTGGTTAGCGGTTGGTACGCGGCGCGAATTTACCGAGCGGGCGTGTTACTCTATGGCAAGCGTCCCTCTATACGGCAAGCCTTGGGGCTAGGTCGCATCAGCAAGTAACAGCACAAGAATTATGACCTAAAGCAATGGTTTTCACAGATTATGGTATTCTATTAAAGATATGTCACCATATTATTAAGAGTTAATGTTCTAGAATACCGGAGGGAAAAGGGAGATGGCTACTACAAATTGTCAGAGTTGCGGCATGCCGTTAGCGCGAGACCCCAAAGGGGGAGGCACTAATGCTGATGGTAGTAAGAATAGCGAATTTTGCAGTAATTGCTATCAAAACGGCAGCTATACCGAGCCAGATTTAACCATGAATCAAATGTTAACCAAAGTCAAAGGAAAATTGAAAGAAATGCATTTTCCCGGCTTGATGATTAATATGATGACCCGTGATATAGCAAATCTCAAACGCTGGAGCGGGAAGTAAGCCAAAATTTGCCGCTTACCATTTTCCACCGGATAAGCGGCATAATTATCTTTCAAGTTCCATCACAGGTTTGGCAATCGCTTGAGCATAGACTGAAAGTAGGTTCAACGTTGCGCGGTAGATATTTGGAGAAAAATATTGCCAAAACTTTTGCAAAATAGCGTGCTAGTTTGCCTTATGATTCTAATTCTTAGTGCCTGTAGCGATAATCCCACTCCAACTGTAACCTTTACAAAACCGGCAACCAACACACCACCGATACAAACCAGTACACCGATTAGCACACCAAATTTAACTCCCTCAAGCTCTGAAAATGAAGCTATTAACTTGTTAAAAGCTACCCTTCAAAACCAAGAAAAACAAGCCTATCGCTTTAATGTAACTCAAAAAGCAATTATAAATCCCGGTATGATAGTTACCGCAGAGGGTGAAGGCAGCTTTGTTAATAGCAATTTGAAATTAAATCTTGAGTTAACTGTGGGAAGCCAACGCCAACAAATTGAAACGCTGGTAACATCAGGCGAAAGTTGGCAGAGATTGGCAGCGCTTGCAGTTTGGAAAAAGCTCGAAGATGGATTTAAGAACGCCTCCTCGTTGCCTGTTTCGCTACTTACTAAAGCTCAGGAAATTAAAATAGAAGGGAAAGAGCAAATAAATGGAAAAGAGCTTACCCGCTTATCTTTCTCATTACCCGTAAACTTAGCATTTTCTGAGAAGGGCGGTTTTGGAGAGGACGCATTGGGAATACTTTCTGCAACCGGGGCGGATAAAAGCTTGGTTGGATTTACAGGTAACGCTAAAATGATAGTATGGATTGATACTACATCGTCAACTATGAAACAAAGGCAAATAAATATTAAATCTGAAGACCTAGATTACGAAGCTGTTTACGGGTATCGAGATATAGGCGAAACTGGCATAAATGCCGCGCCGCCTACAAATTTCCCACACCCTTGATATAGTAGGTTAACTTGATAAAGCTTAATTTGCGAAAATATTGCCGGGTGCGTCATGCGGCACAATTACAGCAAGCGCACCTGGTACACAACGTATTTCCAATTGTATAGGACCGCATTGCCCCCAGAAGTCGCCATCAATTTGTCCTGCGGCAGGTTTTTTGAGTTCAATTTTTGCGCTTTTGATAGCAAATCGGGCAATTCGCGGGTCTTGCTCAGTCCGATTTAAAGCCAGCGAAATGGCACGTTTGATTTTGCTGATAAAGCCATAATCTTCAAAAACTAGCAGATTTAATGCCCCATCATCTACCTGCGCTTCATGCGCTATCTTGAGAACTGCGTATCTTTCTGAATTTGTGAAAATCAGCATGCTTGAATGGTATTTCTGATGCAATTCAAAAGATTCTCCGGTTTCAAGGGTTAGTGAAACGTCACGGGCGCGATAGTTAATCGCCTTTAACCCTGAAACCACATACGCTAGTTTACCCACACGTTGCTTCAAACCCGGATTGATTCCCTTAACTACTTCTCCATCAAAGCCAATTCCTAGCATTAGCAAAAAATATCTGCCATCTACATAGCCGAGGTCAACTTGCCTACGTACCCCATTGCTGATAACTTCTGAAGCCAGTCTCGGATTGACTGGCATATTTATTTGCTGACACCAAACATTGGTTGTACCAGAAGGGTAAACCGCCAGCGGCACTCGCTTTCCAGCCATCGCTTGGACAATCTCGTTTACCGTACCATCACCGCCGACCGCAACTACAACTTCAGCCCCTTCCGCAATCGCCCGATTAGCCAATTCCGTAGCTTCTCCACCGAATCTAGTTGGGTAGAGCGTAATGGAATGACCCATGAGGCTCAGATTATGAATCAGTCGGGAAAGTCTGTTAAAACGGCGGGCTGAGCCAGCAGTGGGGTTATAGATTATAAATATTTTCATCGCAGATTTCATTGTACCCGCCCAAGTTTATAAGTTTTATTTATGGCAGCGCGTGCCTCATTGCGCTCATCCCAGTAAACCTTTTCCGTACCGATTATAATACATTGCTCATGACCTTTTCCGGCAAGCAGCACAGTATCACCAGCTTTTGCACGAGAAAAGGCGGCTTCAATAGCAATACGCCTATCAGGAATCTTCAAGAAATTCTTTTCATTACGCCACCCATGGGTTTCAGCCCCTGACGCAATCTCATCCAAAATAAAATTCTCATCCTCAAGGCGAGGGTCTTCGTTGGTAAACACCGCAAAATCAGCATGAGTTGCCGCAATTACGCCTTGCATCGGGCGTTTTGCGCGATCACGTTCGCCCGCACTGCCAAAAACAACGATTAATTTACCACTGGTTAGCGGTCTCAAAATGGTAAGAACTTTAGATAAGGATTCGGGAGTATGGGCATAATCCACTATAACAGAAAACGATTGCCCTTCATCTATCACTTCCATCCGACCCGGCACACCTGTAACGCTTTCTAGCCCAGCCTTTATTTGCTCCAAGCTTATACCTAATACCAGCCCAACGCTGGCGGCTGCCAAGCTGTTATAAACATTAAAATCCCCCGCCAGTTTTAATTTTAAGGGGATTGAACCTTTGGGAGTATTGAGAGTGTATTCAAGGCTGGTAACGCTGGCGTAAATATCGGTAGCAAACACATCAGCCCGATTTTTGATTCCATAAGCAAGACGCTGAGGATTATCTCCCGCAGCCTCGCGAAAAAACCCGGCATTTGGGTCATCAGCATTAACAATGGCGGTTTTGGGAAAACCCAGAAAAGCTTTGGGATTTCCTTCATTCAAATAGCGGAATAGCTGCGATTTTGCCATCCGATAGTTCTCAAAAGTCTCATGAAATTCAAGATGCTCGTGGGTTATATTGGTCAGAACCGCAATATCATAAAAACAATCCACCAATTTGCGTAAAGCAAGCGCATGTGAGGTGCTTTCCAGTACCGCGTAACGAACATTTTCTGCTACCATCTGAGAAAGCAGACTTTGCACTTCAGCCGCTTCGGGGGTCGTTTGGCGAGTAGAGTTAGACCAACGGCGCGAGCCTATTTTGAAATCAACTGTACCCATCAAGCCATTGCTCAAACCGGCGGCATCCAGCAAAGCTGAAATCAGGAAAGTAGTAGTAGTTTTCCCATCTGTTCCGGTTACACCAATAACGCCGAGCTTTTGAGCGGGATAATCATTTAGGCAAGCAGTCAGATGGGCAAGCGCAGTGCGCTCATCCTCAACCAGTATAAATGCAATCCCATTAGCTGAATCAAGGCACTTTTCCAATATAGCGCGGTTGGTTCCAACTATTGCGGTTGCGCCCTTAGCAATGGCATCCGCAATAAAAAGATGCCCATCGGTATGAAAACCAACCACCGCCACAAACACAGCGCCTTGTATTACTTCCCGGCTAGAATAAACCACCGAAGTAATTTCATTGGAGGCGTAGCTCTGGGGGCTTAACAATTCAAAAGACGGAAGCGCGTCCAGTAATCTACTAAGCTTCAACTGCTATAATCACCACTTTATCCAAAAATTCCATTTCTAAGATACTTCTCTATATTACGTGTATCTACGCCGATTAGCAACTTTAGGGTGTATTCTACCAATAGCTGTAATGGTGGGCAATCTAATCTAGTTTTAGACGCTTAATGGGTTAGTAACCCTAGTTTCCTTAAACCTTTCCAGAATACTCATCTGTTTTAATACTATCAGGACCTAACAAAGCTTGAACCGCCTGTAATAGGTCAGAAGAAGATGTCACGCTCAGGGTGGCAGGACGAAATCTTTTAAAGCCGCCGCCTTCTTTGGATAAATAGAGATATAAATCATCTTGACCCGGAAATTGCTCTAACACTTTTTTAAGCGCAACCATCAATCCTGTATCTTCATCAGGGTCATCAGTGCGCGGCAAATAAATATGAACCCGGCGTGCTTGCGGCACTTCAACCGCTTTTTTTGTAGCCGCTTTAGGCTTTGGAGTGGTCGCCCCCGATACAGTTGTAGAAGTAGCAGCTTTACTTTCCTGAGCTTCATATTGCGAAAACAGGCTGGAAGCCCACTCATCTGAAGATATGGGGGTGGCACTTTCGGAAGGAGAGTCAGAATTAGCAGATTCCTCTATTTCTTCGGCAACGTTTCCGGCAAAGGGTGTTAAGCTAATTGCTTCCGCAACCAAGGCAGGGCGGGAACTTTGATTGTTGGGTGTAACACACCGAACAAACGCAAATAATATTTCGCCTTCTGTTATATTTGTGCCACCATTTAGAAGCGGATGAGGAATGACCAATTCGGCGTGTCCGCTCCAATCTTCCAACAACGCCACTGCAAATTCTTGTCCACCCTTTTGTTCAGCAGCAATTGGTATCCGCCTTAAATCGGTTATAAAGCCGCCAACGGTTACTGGCATAATCGTAGCGGCTTTTAGAGCCTGCGCTAGTTCAACCGGATCAGAACGATTTGCATCTGCCGCGCCTGTTATGCCCCAATCCCATAACGGATGTTCGACTGTATAAAAGCCTAAAGCCGCAAACTGATGTCGTAACAATTGCAATTTTGGTAACTTTTCAGAGGTTTGCGTAAGACTTAGAGTAGGAGGAAGAACTTCCGGTTCTACAATCTCATTTTCTATTTCAGGTAAATCGAACAAGGACAATTGCCCCTGATGCTCAGGTATATCTAATTTCTTCTCACTTTTATGTTTTTGGCTTTCCCAATCAGCATAGGCCCGATTATAGTTATGTAAAGTATCTATGTTGTTTATCAACGTATCCCGCTGCTCGAACCCGTCAAGAGCGCCACTCAAGCAAAGTCTTTCCCATGTCTCGCGGTCAAAAGTAAATTTTTGCGCCAGTTCTTCCAGCGTTAAATTTGTACTTTCAGACAATTTAGTAGCCACTAACCGATTTAGTGCCAAACAAAGCCCGACACGCAAAGAATTCTCGCCCTCCAACGCACACTCCAAGTTTTGCTTTTGCAAGTCAGGGGGCAAGAGCCTAATGCCGGATTGCCGAATCACTTCTGCGATATTAGCGCGTTGGTGAAATTCAGCCAAACCTAGAGCCGCTCCGTAACATGCTGCAGGGTGCTTTGACATTAGATATTCCAATGCCATCTTAAGGTAATCACGTTCGCTTGAGTCGGGAGACGCTTTTACTGGAAGATTTACAAGAGATAAACGCTGCTCAGTTTCGCGCCCTTTGTTGAGTATCTCTAAGGTATGCTCCACCCAAGCAACAGTTTTGGATTCCTCAATTTCGAGCAAACCAATCGTTTCAGGTAGAACGGTTCCGGCAAGCATACTCTCAACTATTCCACCCGCTTTTGTTTCGGCAGGTTGGAGAGGAGTAAGCGCAGAAATGGGTAATTGGCATAAGCTTACCGCCGTAAAACGTGGATGTGCTAAGGGTATTGCGCCTGTCTCTGAGGGCAATTTAGCCAGCGGCGCACTAGAATCAACTTTAGACATAACCCGCATTTCGGCATTCAGCCCAGCAAGGAAACGTGGCGCCCGCCCTTCAAAAACGGAGCTTACTAATTCAGATGTAGGTTTGCGGCGGTTTAGCCCCAATAGCCATGCTATAAAACTATCGTCTAAGCCGCGCGGGATTAAAATACCCGAATCACCGTAAGCTTCGATTGCTTTACGCATTGCCAAAAGAGTTGCCGCCATGTCAGTCTGGGATAGTTCAGCTAATTCTAACTGAATTCTAGTATGTGCCTGTTCTAGCTCCGCCTCTTCGACTATTTTCGAAAGTGATTTTTCACAAAGCTGCTTAATTTTAGCAACTGCATCAAATTCCAGACCTTTATTCCAACCAGAACAACGGGCGGCAATAATTCGGTTGTTGGTAAGCGCAGCAGCCTTGCTATAAACCAGTTGTAACTCATCTGAATTATGAAGATATAAAGGAGCATTAGGGCGCAACGGCGTAAGCGCAAAGAGCCAATCACCCTGCGCTCTGTTCAAAAGCTGGGCAGGAAATTGGATAGCTATGGTACGAGTCATGCGACTCCGCAATGAACCATACGCATTGCCCGCCTGAGAGGTTAGATACCTCGTTTCCCCAGTACCAACTAACCCAACTTTAAGTTCTCGCGCCAGCTTATTAATAGCAGCATCAAGTTTAATTTCGGGGTTATCACTTTGCGCCATTTTGGGGTCAGGTTCAGGAAATAGCGGTGAAACACCAAAGAAAAAATTTTCAACGCCGAATAAATTCCGCAAAGCCTGCGCCCGGCTTTTTGCCTCTCCAGTTTTACCCAACCGCAGAGCCGCCATTACTGCCCCTCCAAAATAAGGGCTAATAGCAATCAAACCGTTATGATGGGTTTCCAGTTCGCTGAAACTCAGGCAAGCGGTAAGGGGAGAGTCTCCGGCGCGTTGTAAAGCTTGGCTGGCAAGATAGCAAAGATTTGAATATCCGGTTGAATTTTCAGCCAGCAAAAGAAGCGAATAGGGCAATGCCTTCGCGCTTTCAAAGCTAAAGCCTACCTCCATACCGGCAAGCAGAGTTATGCTTGAGCCAGACAGCAATCGCTGTAAATCTGGTATTGCGGCAACCGAAAATGTATCCGTAACCGCGATTGCGATATTTGCTCCGGTTGTATTTTCAAGTAGATATGCCGCCAGTTCAGAAGGTGCAAGCAAGCTACCAAAGTTGGAGTGGCGTGTATATATTTGTAGATAAGCGAAATTAATCTTGTCTTCCATAATAAATATCCTACCCGATTTAACCCGCTCTGTCCAACCGCCTTGAATAAAGAAACCTCCCATCTATTTTGGCTTTGATTAAAGCCTTTTTAGATAAGGAGGTTTTTTGCTAACTGTATTTTTTGGATAATTCTTGCTATCTTATCCCGATTATAGCAATTGAAAATCGGGGGTTGAGTCTTCCCGGTTTCAATACATAGATGGGTTACAAGCTAATTTGTAGCACCAGCATAGTCGTTTTCAGCATTGGTCTCTTTACCAGACGGCATATGCTTCAACATTACGGGTAAATGGCTTTCTCGCATCACTTCATCTGCGACACTACCCATAACCATTTGACCTAATTTGCCACGTGCGTGAGTAGCCATAGAAATCATGTTTGCTTGGATTTCCTGAGCATACTGCACTATCTCTGCGGCAGGGTCAGCTAAACTAACTTTAGTTACAACCTTGATACCTTGCTCAGCGATTTTGGCTTCGAGTTTTTTGACATACTCAGATGCCTGTTGTTGCATCTTTTCCGCTTCATCGCCAAACCCATAACCAGTCGAAACGCTTCCCATCTCAACTGGCATTGGAGGTAATACCACAGTAAACAAGTAAATTGCCGCTCCAACTTTCTTGGCAAACTCGACAGTAGGAGCAATAATAGTTTCAGATTCAGGAGAACCATCAACCGTCATTAATATAGTTACTTCGGGAACATCAAAGGTGGTTATCGAACTCATCAAAGTCTCTAGCGGAATTTCTTCTTTCAAATTTTCCGGCTTAATCAAAATGACAGGGATATTAATCTGGTGTAATACCTTAGCGCTAACGCTACCCTGCGTAAGCCGTGCCAAACCTTTGCGACCATGCGTAGTCATTATTAATAGGTCGGCTTCTTCAAAAGGAACAATTTCGCTTATTTCAAGTTCAGGCTTACCGTAAGCAACTAATGGCTGGAGTCGGTCAGCCGCAATAAAAAGCGGCTTTGCGGAATCAGTAATCACCTTTTCTACAGATTTGAGATAGGCTTCCGCAGACTCAATTGCTTCCAATTCATGATCAACATTGTCGGAAACCAAGGGCGGTAAATCTGCAATACGCAACAACAGTAACTCGGTATTCAGTAGATTTGCCAGTTTTACTGCGTAGGGTAATGCTTTTTCAGCGAGTGGTGAACCGTCCAAAGTAACCGCAATTTTCTTGTACATTACCTGTAACCTCCTTTGCCTGCATTTTTTGGTAACGTGCTACAACCTCTTATAGTATAAAGTTTATCAATCTTTGGTGAATAGACAAGTCTAAAGAGGTGAATATTTAATAAAATCCCGACCAATTAGATGATAAGCTCTAACTATAATTATGAAATTTGTTGTAGCTGAATCTACAACTGCTTTTTCAATAAAAGCAGCAGATTTTCCCATTATATAGCGTAATACCTAAAAAAGGAATTGCTTTTTTTCAGCATATCATACCAAACCCTAAACCATCATTACTGAAAGAATAAAGTCCGAACCTCTGATTGGTACAAGCGAGCAGATAAAGCGCTTTACCGCGCAAAGCAAGAAGGTCAAAACAGGGTTGTCTCTTACAGAGATAAAAGGCAACCGAGCAGTTGGTGGCGAAGTGAAAGAAAATGAAATAGTATCGCAGCAAAGCTCAGCTGCTGTATATTAAGTTTTAGATTCAGATTTGAACTAGAAATTTAAGATTTCTGAAGCCTACAAAAGGTTTTAACACCTTTGCATTTATCAATCTACTTCCCTCTATGAGAAGGACATTGATTTATCTAAAGAATACCTTAGTCATTTCTAATCTTATCGTTAACTCTCAAACACAAATTGGCGGGCATTATCGTAGCTGGAAGCCCAACGAGCCTCACACTGGTAATTCCAATCGTCACCCCAATGATATTGGCTTTCGTTCACCTTTGCCACTTTTCGAGCTTCTTCAATCTTCTCAAAGGGACCATCAATTATGCCTACCGGATTTACCTCACCGCTTAGTGTATCCTGCCGAAAAGATACCGCATACCACATAATTTCCACCCTACCCGGATATTGCCGCCGAGTACGGCGCTACATTGACTTTTGCGACATACTGGAAAGTACGCCCCTCTCCTAAAATATTTGTGTGTTTAGTTATTGCACAAATTCGGGGTGGTTTAGAAGCCGCCCCTCGATAAATTCATTAATAGCGCGGTCAATATTCGCCACTTCGGTTAAGATGACTCTGTACTTGGCTTGCTGCAAAAACCAGAGCATCCCCCCACCCATGCCGCGTGAGATTACCACCTTGCAATCGGCTAGATGGTCGGTATTGTGTTTGGGGGTATTCGCCTCGTCCTCAGCAAAGCCGAGCGCAGCAGCGGCAGAAGGCACGCTCCGGTCGCGCAATTCTCGCGCTACCTCCTTGCCCTCATCCACCGTCACCACCATAAAATACTGGGATTTCCCAAAATGCACGCTGATGGTTTTTCCGTCATTAGTAGCTACTGCGATTTTCAAATGCCCGCCTCCTGCACTTTCAACACAGGCAATCCAGCTTTCCCCTCAGCTTTATTTGTCAGGCAAAGCTTTTCATGCCCTATCCCCGGATTCGTGGTGAACAACTCGATCAACACGTTTCGTTGTTGTAGCAATTCTGCTAAGGCTTGTTGTCGAGCTACGAAGGTTAGGGCTGAATTGGGGCTTAATACAAACACTTTGCTTTTAGGATTATAAAGCAGCCTATTGGTTTGATTGTGCCAAGGGGCAGGGATTTCAACGCTATGGTAGCCGTTTATCCCATCAAAACCGGGTATTTGTTTGCAATTAGGGTTTTCACATGCCATACAGGATAGAACTCCACAATTTATATCTCGGTACAATTCAAAAGAACGGCAGTCATATAAGAACCGGCTTTGACCGCGTGAGGGTCGGGCGATAAGCGCAAAAGGGCGTTTGCCTCCAACATAGACATCAAGCGGCTGCTGTTTTGCGCCCCGGTAGTACGAGCGGTGAAAGTGTAGCTTCTAGTCTCAGGTTCAAATTGCTGGCTCACGATTGCCCGCACGTATTCATTCCTATCCGCAGCATGGGCAATGGCATGTTCTGCCTGAACTTGAATGGTGGGACGATGCCGCTTTGCGCGACCACCCATTTTCAGGACAGCCGGACGCACAAACAATTCAAAAGAGACTAGACTGGAAACGGGCGAACCGGGCAAACCAAAGATGGGTTTGCGCTTCCCATTGATTTCTGCGGTCACAAAGGTAAAGGGTTTGCCCGGTTTAAGGTTGACCCTACCAAAATGGATAGTCCCAAGCTCTTCTAACAGGTCTTTTACTATATCCGTTTTGCCAACCGAAAGGCTGCCGCTTGTCACAACGCCATCATAAATTTCGAGCGCATCCATTATCATGGTACGCAAGCCCTCTTTACTGGCGGGAGCAATTCCCAAAGGAATAGCTTCGGCATAGGCATCGGTAAGGGCAGCGACAAGGCTGAAACGGTTAGAATCGTAAACAGCTTCTGGTTTCGACACATCCCCCGGCTCGGCAATTTCGTCACCTACCGAAATAACGCCCAAGCGAGGACGGCGATAGGCTTTGAAGCTCGCCCGGTTTACCATTGCCGCCAAGCCTAATTCAGGCGCACCCATCACCGTGCCAGCCTTTAGCACCAGTTGCCCCTTTTTTATATCCTGCCCAATGTGCCGAATATTATCGCCCGCTTTAACCGGAATGGATAAGCTCAACACGTTATCCGTTTCGTTGGTAAATTCCACCATTACCACCGAATTTGCGCCCTCCGGCAAGGGTGCGCCGTTCATAATGCGTATTGCCGTACCCGCTTCTATCCGCAGATAGCCCGTTTCTCCGGCGAGATGCTCACCGATTACCTGCCATTCCTGCCTGCCCTCTTCCGCGAAAAGGGCATAGCCATCAATGGGAGTAGTATCAAAAGTGGGGATGTTAACGGTTGAGTAAATATCCTCTGCCAGTACCCACCCTTTTCCGACAATAAGCGCGACCGTTTCGGTATCGCTAGGCGCAGGTGAAGCTACGTTTTCCGCAATCAGGCGGATGGCTTCTTCCGGCTCTATCATTGGGAAGGGAGAGGCTTTCATTTTTCTGCCGCGTTCTACTACAGCATTTTGTACTGGGGGCATAACTTACTCCTCAATTTTTTAATGCTTATTCTTTACCGATCATAACCTCGGTGGATTTGATGATGGCGGCGACCGTATCGCCAACCTTTAAATCCAAGCCCACCGCCGAATTGCGGGTTATAACCGACACCAGTTCTTCGCCTGTTGCCAGTTCCACCAGTATTTCAGCCATAATCGCCCCTAGCTTAACCTCTTTAACCGTACCTTTTAATTGATTGCGTGCGCTGATTTGCATAGTTTTTACCGATTTAGTTTTAATTATTTTGAAAATAAGAGAATTTCCGGGTGTGTTCTTACCCGGAAATCCTTAACTCACAAGAAGGTTGACTTTTATTTAATCTCAAGCAGGGTATTGCTTATTAATGCGCCTTTCTTAGCGAGTAGCGCATTGGTAATTTTGTCCACCAGATAAACGCCACCCTTATAGCCAACCACCGAACGGCGATGATAGCCGTAGCGGTCTTCCACAGGGAAACCAGCGCGAATGAGCGGGACTTTTTCCTCATCGGCAATGTACTTGCCTTTGGAGTGACCGATTAACAAGTCAACCGGGTTTGCCTTCATCTTTTTGTGGATGGCGTAGAGGTCGGTTTTAGGCATAATTTCCATCTCCAGACCGAATTCTTCGGACAGAGCCATCAAATCAGTGGGCCAAGTTTTGGAGTCGGTGGCGGTTGCCACATACTTCGGCTCCATACCCATTTCCACTACTAGCCTTACCAAACCTTCTACCAAATCGGGGTCACCGTAGATTGCTACCTTTGCGCCGGTAGTAATCATATGGGTATCCACGATTGCATCCAACATACGGGCGCGTGCCGACTGGAGTTCAGCCGATACGGGCTTGCCGGTTATTTCAGACAGGGTTTTGATGAAGCGATCGGTGTTTGCCATACCAATCGGCATCGGTAGGACGTGCGCCGGTACGCCGTAACGCCGTTTGTAAACCCGCGCCGCTTCACCACCCACATGCTTTTGCAACGCGATTGTGCCGAGCGCATTAGCCGAGTCCTTGATTTCGTCAAGGCTAATGCCACCCTTCGGGAAATGGGGACGAGGCGAATACAAACCGCCGTCCAGCGTATCCGAATAATCGGTTAGCACCAGCCCATCAATCTGCATCTCGCTCAAGATTTCTTTAATCTCGCGAATATCGCCGGGATTAACCCAACCGGGGATGATGTTAACCCGTTTGTTGGGGCGAGTCTTGCGGGGTAACGCCAACGCCAACTCTTTCAGGAAATTGTCAAAGCCGGTGATATGAGTACCCACATAGGAAGGTGACTTTACCGCCAGTATCGGAATATCTATTTCTGGATTCAGCCCTTTGAACTCGTCAATGAACGCCGGGATGTCATCGCCAATGGTTTCGGATAAGCAGGTGCTGCAAACCGTAATCATCGTTGGGTTGAAGCGTTCATAGACGTTCTTTATCGCTGCCAGCAAGTTCTCACGTCCACCGTAGATGGTGGTACTTTCAGTCAGCGAACTGGTCGCCACTTCCACAGGTTCGCGGAAATGACGCGCCATCTGGTGACGGGGATAAGTGGCACAACCTTGTGAGCCGTGATTAATGGTAAGTGCGCCATGTACCCCGAAAGTAGCCAGCATAGCGCCGATTGGTGCGCAAGCGCGTAGCGGATTAATCGAAACCGCTCTTTCTTGTTTAACAACTGTGCTCACTATGCCACTTCCTCTTCTAGCCCACCCGGTACGGGCTGCGCCATATCTTTTACCAGTTTCCAGACCGGAGCGGACAATGCTTTGTCCATATCACGGGCGAAATTGACCATACCTGAGAAGCCTGCGTAAGGACCTGTTTCGTAGGTGTGACCGTTTACAAATGGTACGCCCAATTTGTATGCCACATACTTCTCTTTGTTGCCGGAAATAAACAGGTCAGGTTTCAGGGTAAGCAGGATTTCTTCCAGTTCAGGCACGTTCGGGTTATCAATGATAAATGCGCCATCATTGACCTTTTCGTAAATCTTCTGATAATCGTCAGCGTGACCGAAGGTGGTAGCCGCGCCGATGGTTTCCATGCCAAGTTCTTCTAACAACTCGGGCCAGTGCCAAGCGCGAGGACCGCCCTGATAGATGAACACTTTCTTCCCTGCAAGGCGTTTGCGGTAAAACTCAATCTTCGGCATAACCTTAGCCACTTCGCGCTTGATAACCTTTTCTGCCTCATGTTCTAGCCCAAAGAAGGCTGCGGTATCGCGCAGAGCTTTGGACATATTCTCAATGCCCCACAAGGTTACGTTGATGGAAGGAGTGCCGTATTTAGCTTCCATCATATCGGCAACATAGGTGGCAGAACGGGCGCAGTGGATTACATTGAGCTTGGCGCGGTGCATCACCTTCAGTTCGTCCACTTTGACGTTGCCAGTGAAGCGAGCGACTATATTCAAGCCGATTGCTTCGAAAAGCGGTTCAAAAGTGCGTAAGTCGCCTTTGATGTTGTAATCGCCCAAAATGTTGATGGAATAAGCCGAGTCTTCTTCCGGCTCTGCCGTTCCTACCAGATTCTTGAAGATGGTTTCGTTGCCTACGTGGTGTCCGGCGGATTGGCTAACGCCCCGGAAACCTTCGCAAGGGAAGAAAACCACGGGCTTGCCGATTTTCTCGGTGGCAATTTTAGCTACGTCCTTGCCGTCGTCACCGATTAGGGCGGTGGTGCAGGTGTTGTAGATGAAAACGCCTTTGGCTTCGGGGAAGGCTTCGTTTGCTTCGATAATGGATTGTAAAAGCTTTTTCTCACCGCCGAATACCACGTTTGATTCGTCCATATCGGAAACGAAGGTGTATTTCATGTGGAAATCGCTATCGGCGATGTGGGGGCGATAACCCCATGAGAAGAAAGCACAACCGATAGGCCCGTGGGTAAGCTGGATGGCATCTTGCACGGGTCCACCCACCACACCGCGACATCCGGCGTAGGTACAACCGCGCTCGGTCATATCGCCGGGGGTTGTAGCGGAGTTACAGGCTATCGAACATTTACCGTCCTGTCCCTCCCCTTTGATAAGTATATGTTTATCCCTTTCGGGGATAGTTGCATCGCATTTCAAAACTGCCATCAGTTACACCTTCTTTCTGGGTTGCAGGTTCATCGGAGCTTGGTCGTTCAAAAACTTGGGAGTGCAGGAATTGTCAGTTGAGCAATCCTCTTCACCCGGTACGCCTACAGCATCGGCGCGACATTGCCTGCAATTCATAAACTGCTTAATATGTTTCTCGCACTCGGTACGGATAGCCGCCAATTCCGCCGGAGTGGGAGGGGTTACATCTTTGAACTTTGCCTGTGGGATTAAGGGCATGATGTTCATTACATAAGCCCCTAACGCGCTGACGACTCGCGCAATTTCCACCATATGTTGGTCGTTTACGCCGGGAATAAGCACCGAATTGACTTTTACCACCATACCCAACCGCACCGCTTCTTTAAGCCCTGCCAATTGGTTCGCGCTTAAAATTTCGAAAGCTTCGCGGTCACGGTAGGTTTTGCCCTGATAACGTACATGCGTGTAAATGTGCTGACCTACTTCTGGGTCAACGGCGTTGATGGTGATGGTGAGCGCGGTTACGCCCGCCTTGTGCAGTTCTTCCACTCGTTCGGGCAAAGCCAGCCCATTGGTGGATACGCACTTGACCAACCCCGGAAACTCTTCTTTTGCCAGCAGAAAGGTTTCAAGAGAAGCCGAATTAGCCAGCGGGTCGCCCGGACCCGCAATGCCGAGAACGGTCATTCGCGAGTCGGCTTTCATTGCCTGACGAATAGTGGTTAACGCCTGTTCCGGGCTAACCACCTTAGTGGTAACACCGGGGCGATTTTCGTTCGGGCAATCATACTTCCGCACGCAGTAACCACACTGGATATTGCATTTTGGCGCTACCGGCACATGTATACGTCCAAACCGGAAATGGGCAGCTTTGCCATAGCAGGGATGAGCCGCAACTTTTGCGGACAAATCTGGTTGTAGCTGGGAATCCAGCGCAGTGGTAAAAGTCATAAATCTAACTCCTTACAGGATAGCCCTGTCGCCAGTTTCTTTTGTTCTAACCCGTATTGCGTCCTCCACCGGGCAGATAAAGATTTTTCCATCGCCGATATTGCCGGTCTGGTTGGCTTTTATAATAGTCTCCACTACTTCCTCAACATGGTCATCCGTCACCAGCAACATTAGCAGTCGCTTAGGGATGTAGTGGATGCGGGGACTTTCGGTAAACTGGGGACCACTATCCCCCTCTAATTCGTACTGAAGCCCTTTTTGTTTACCGCGACCTAGCACATTTTTTACGGTCATTGCGTAATGACCTTTTTCAGCTAGCGCATCACGGGTGTGCTGGACTTTGTTCATTCTCAGAACCGCGACTATTTCCTTCATGGTTATAGCCCCTCTTCTCCGGTACGGATTGTATAAGCAGTATCAACCGGGGTTATTAAAATCTTGCCATCTCCGTAGTATCCGGTCAAAGCCGAAACTTGGATAATGCTGGTTACTTTGCTGACGTTTTCGTCCTCAACTACAATCATCAACATGCTTTTCGGCAATTCCTCATATTTGATAGCATCAAATGAGATGCCTTTTTGCTTGCCCCGTCCGTACACATCCATGCGGGTTAAAGCCGGGAAACCGGCTGCCGCCAAGGAAGAAGCTACCACTTCGGCTCTTTCAGGTCTGATAATAGCGCGGATCATTTTCATCGTTTTTGTCTCCTACCTTCTCAGGCAATGTAGTAGGCGCAGTCAGTTGCGCCCGGCGCGATTAATCGACTATCCCGTACTGGCTCATCAGCTCTTCTAGTTCGTCTTGGCTGATGGGGGTAGGAATGGTGAATTTATCATTCTCGTTGATTTTTCTGGCTAACTCTAGGTATTCCTGAGCCTGCGGCAGAGAATTGTCGTAGTCGATTACGGTCTTCTTGTTGATTTCAGCGCGTTGTACATCCTTGCTTCTGGGTACAAAGTGGATAAGTTGGGTGTTGATGCGGCGAGCAAATTCTTCTACCAGTTCGCGCTCATTCTCTACCAAGCGGGAGTTGCAAACAATTCCGGCTAAACGGGCATAGCCGCGACTGGCAAACTTCTGGATACCTTTGGAAATGTTGTTAGCGGCGAAAAGAGCCATATACTCGCCGGAAGCCACAATGTAAATCTCTTCGGCATAGCCTTCACGGATGGGCATTGCGAAACCGCCGCATACTACGTCACCGAGTACATCGTAGAAAACATAGTCGAGGCTATCTTCGTATGCGCCCAGTTCTTGCAAAGTCTGAATGGCAGTGATAACGCCGCGTCCGCCGCAACCTACGCCCGGTTCAGGTCCGCCCGCTTCCACGCACTTCACTTCCTTATAACCATCGGCGATAACTTGATCGAGCGTAATCTTGTCAGGACCGGTTTCGCGCAGGGTGTCGAGCATAGTCGCTTGTCGCTTGCCGCCCAACAGAAGGCGAGTGCAGTCGGCTTTAGGGTCGCAACCCACCACCATAATTTTGTTACCGAGCGAAGCCAGAGCAGCAGCAGTATTTTGCTGTGTGGTGGACTTCCCAATACCACCTTTACCATAAAATGCAACTTGTCTCACGGTTACCTCCCATTAAATCAAAGATATTGTGCTACCGATAAGTTCCGGCAACACCAATCCAACCCAATAAGTTTAGTTACTATCAGGCAAATAAGTGACAGCGCTCATGGCTATGTTAGCCAAAAGTTTATTAATATTAGAAAACTGCGGCTTTGCAGGGAAGTGGTGTTTGACTAAAACCTTACCTAGCCGGGGGTTCGTTGAGCTTGAAACCCCTTTTGCAGAGGCATAATTAGCTGCTCATTTACATTAACCCTAGCAGTGAAGGGTGAATATTTGGTAAACACGGTGGATGTTTATTTACCCTCCTGTTATTTATAATAATAACTTATTGTAAACAATAAAGCTATAGATGAATTGCTCAAAATTAGCTATGGTTCTAATGGTTAAATTGTACAAAAGCATACGAATAGAGGTTCTTTACAAGCGGTAGCGGTTACATTCATGGCTAAAGTATGTGGTGCTTGTGAATTTCGAGTATATAGCGGTATGACTATTCTATCTCTGCACTACGCCGGGCAGGTTTTGAAAGGTTCGAAGAATGAATGGGGGTGGCTTATTCCGGTTGAGGCTGAACGCAAAGATTCAGGTTGCTTATAGGCGTATTAGTCGGTTTGTACGAAATTTTCCCATTTTCCATTTTATTGAGAAATATTTCTACGGCAGCAGGGTCAAACTGGGTACCGGAACAACGGCGCACTTCCGCCAATGCCTCTTCCACCGAACGTCCAGAAGAATAAACCCGTGGCGATACAATTGCTTCAAAACTATCCGCTACCGATGCTATCCTCGCCCCAAGCGGTATCTGTTGGCCGGATAATCCGTCAGGATAGCCCTTCCCATCAAATCGTTCGTGGTGCGCACGCACAATTTCCGCTACTTTGCCCAACCCTTCTACATCTTTAATTATGCGCCAGCCAATCTCAGGATGTGTACGCATTATATGACGCTCTTCTTCGGTCAAGAAACCCGGTTTTAACAAGATATGGTCAGGCACACCGATTTTGCCAATATCATGGAATAATGCGCCTAATTGGATTATATGGCGTTCTTCCTGACTCATTCCAAAATCAATTGAAATTTATTCAGCGTAATAGCCTACTCGCTTGGAGTGATTTGCCGTATCATCGTGTTCATACTCCAATGCGCTTAGAAGAGCGCCAATTGCGCTACGCAATAAAGGGGCATAAACTCGCATATGGATATGCTCACGCAGCAAACGAGTTTTTTCCAACGCCAAATCAATCGACTCAAGCAGTTCGTTCCGCGTGAACGGTTTGGAAACAAACCCTTGTGCGCCTGCTTTAAGCGCATTCATTATAACCCTCATATCGTTCCTACCGGTCATTATTATATAGGTAGTCGCAGCATCTGAATTTTTAAGTTGCTTAAGCAACTGAATCCCATCTAAACCGGGCATCTGGTAATCAATAACTACCAGATCATAATTTTCCTCTTTAACGACCTTGAGAGCATCATAAGGGTCATAAACAGTTCGTACGCTAAAGCCCCGACTTAGATGAAGAATATAAGCAACTGTTTCGGCAGCTTGGCTAACATCATCGACTACTAAAGCTTTAGGTGAACCAGTACGAGTAAGATACATATTTTCTATTCCTAAACCAACTCTTTATAATAATTAATAAGTTGACGCTCGGACACAGAATTAACGAAAAGAGGTACAGGGGTAATTCCTCCCTCTCTTTTCCTCATTGAGGAAGTTAGGGGGTGAATAGTTACTTAAAATCTTTTTTTCTGCAAAAATCAACATCAATGTTGGTAAAACCACCTAATTAATTGAATTACACGCCCAAACGCACCGCTAATACTGCCGCTTGCGTCCGGTAATTTAAGCCCAATTTTCTAAGAATTGATTTTACGTGGCTTTTAACCGTTGCTTGGCTAATCATTAATCGGTTGGAGATGTCTATATTAGTCAAACTTTCACCAAGTAATTCAAACACTTCTCTTTCACGCCGGGTCAAACTCTCGGTAAGCTCAGCTTTTTTAGAAAGTTCCTCGCTTTTCTGAGTAGCGCTGCTACCATTCTGGAAAAAAACATCGGTTTGGGCTATATCGTGTATTAAGTATCGCAACATTGCAGGGTCAATTAACATGCCACCATTAGCTACGGTTAGAACCGATTGAATTATATCTGTTCGATTGGAATCTTTCAGGATATAGCCGCTTGCGCCACATAACAAAGCTTGTTTCAGATATTCTTGCCCATCATGAAAGGTCAGCATCAACACATCGCAATCTCTGCAATCTTGCTTTAGCAAACGAGTTGCATCCAAACCATCAAATTCGCCCGGCATTTCAATATCCATTAAAGCAATAGTCGGACGTAATTTTCGAGCTAGTTCGACTCCCTCTTTACCGCTCGTTGCCTCACCCACTACCTCAATAGTTGATTCAGTAGTAAGTATGCGGCGTATTCCATCGCGCACATCAGGGTGGTCATCAACTATCAGCACTTGTATAATGTCTTCAGCTTGTTTTGGCATATTATATTATCCGTTTCTACATTTCTATCATTTTTTCTGTGTAATTATAATACAACAAGCTTACAATAATTATTACATGCAAAGATAATTTGCATAAATAATGGAATTTTGTGGAACCGTCAAGCAAGACCGTTGCAAAAAACGTTTTTAGGGCGTAGTTCTTTGCACCTACCCCTTACGCCCCAAAGTAGCCTTGCCACTCTCACTAGCACAACTAATGCTTTTTACGTCACAAAACAGTAGGGAGTGGCAAGGGGTTAAGCTATAACAACTGCGCCTAAGGTATTATTGACTCCAAAAACCCATCAGAAATTCACTTTGCATCCCCTAAACTCACTTGACCATATTAGGGCGAAGATTTAGAATTTAATGTGATTAGAATCATAGATAATATAAGGACTATGATTTTCGGCTGCACCATGCTATGTCCACTAAAAAACCTGTTAAAATAAAGGTAGAAACGACTCTTTATATAGTGGGTACGCTTACCCGGAAAGCGAAGTAACGATGCGAACCAAAGAAAAAAATAAATCTACTCGCTTTTCCAATCCTTTCAAAAATGACCCCTTTATTACAGTAACCATCACATGGTCTTTGGGTTTGGTTGCTATGGTATTGATGCTAACTTTTGCAGCCTACCAATTAGAAGACCGTTTAAACGTTTTGGTTACGGGTATTCCCTTCTTTGTAACTCTCTTTGGTTGCGCCTATATGGTCAAGTTTATCGGGTGCAGACCCCTCTATTATACTGGCATGGCAGGGTTCTTCGTAGGAGTAGGGCTTGCTTTTGTTGGCTTATTGGAAGAATTATTCAATGGCTTATATTGGGAATCTTTCGCTCGCTTTGTACTTGTAGCTATAGCGCGTGGCGCACCGCTGGTATTTGTGGGAATGTTTGCAGGGTGGTGGGCAACGCGGGGTCGAATACCAATTGAGATTGAAATACCGGGCAAAAAAGAAGTAGAAGAAGCTACTAAATCCGGCTTAGCCGAACCCGCGCCCCGCATAATAACGCCGCTGTCGGCAATGCCCGGTTCAAAAACAACCAATGCCGCTATGCTAGAGCAACTCGAAAAAGACCCGGCATCACTGCTTTCCGAACGAGAACGCCACAAACGCCTGAAGAATACAAACTAATAATTTGATTAGAGATTCGCGTTTAGCGCGAGTCTCTTTTTTTACTCCTGCGTAACCGCTGATATTTATACACGTTTTATCATTAGGGACATTAGACAAAAAATGGGAAGTCATGTTAGACTAACGCGGGTTTGAAATTATCCCCATTCTAACTAAGATTGTTCCGGTATTATCCCCTGACAAGCGTGGTCCAAATATTTGTGAACCTGCTTAGGGGAGATGAAAAAAGCATCTGTTAGTTTGTTGCCTTTCGACCAACGCATCACAAGCGTAAAGTTAATAGCCGGCGCAAGTTAAAGAACCGGGCTTAGCCCAGATTATGAATGTTAGTTAGTGCATCCAATTTGCTAGGGTTCGCAAGGAGGAAACCTGTGAAGAAACGCTTACCGCTTGTAGCGGGGCTGCTGGTAGTATTTTTTGCATCGCTTGGTCCAACCCTTGAAGAAGCAAGCGCAGCGCCCACTTCAACCATTTCAACATCTATAGTTGCATCTTCAACCGTACCGGGCTTTGTAAACCCGGCGTTCCAAAATTTATGGATTAAAACCGACTTGCCGGTAGAAACCGGAAAGGCAGTTCGCAGCTTCTTATGGGGTCCAGCTGTACAATCCGCTCAGGGGCAATTTGCCGAATTCTATGACAATTCACCTAACAACTATCGTCTGGTGCAATATTTTGATAAAACCAGAATGGAAATCAACAATCGGTACGCTAATCCTAGTGGCGATTTCTATGTAAGCAACGGCTTGCTGGTGGTTGAGCTTATCAGCGGTTTTCAGCAGGATGGTGACAGCCGCTTCCGCTCTGTAGGCTCTGCCGAAGTGCCGATTGCCGGTGACCCCATTGAGGTGAATGCTCTGTCTCCGGTTTATGGCAGCTTCCGCAATGTTGCGTCTACCGATCAGGCAAATCCTCTAAGCAAAAAAGCCCCCAACCAAATTGGCTCGCGTGCCACTGGTACTATCAATAAAGCCGGGGATGTTGGGAATGACCCTTCCAAAGCCGGTATTGATGGAACCGACATCGTTTATTACGATGAAAGTTTTGGTCACAATATCCCTCGCAAGCTCTGGGATTACCTGAATCAGGTAGGACCTACCCTCGCCCCAGATGGTAGCACGTTGGTGCAGGGTCAGAGGGTCTTTAACTGGATTTCGGCGATGGGACTCCCAATCACCGAACCGTATTGGACGCAAGCAATGGTTGGTGGCGTTCAGAAAGATGTGCTGGTACAAGCTTTCCAACGGCGCGTGCTTACCTATACCCCCAGCAACCCTAAAGAATTCCAAGTTGAAATGGGCAACGTAGGGCAACACTACTTCAAGTGGCGTTTCCCAAGCGGTTCTCGCAACTACATCCCGCCCCGCGATGTGCCGCTGCAAGCTCCTCACATTTCCTACGGCATCGGCGCACATCTTTATTATGAAGATCGTACCCAAATCAACAATCAGTTGAAAGATTTGGGCGTACGCTGGGTAGTTCAGAAGGTTTCGTGGAGAGACATCGAAGTTAATGGACAACCGGGGGTATTTATCTGGAACGAACTCGATAAGGTAGTGGATTCACTTTACTCCAACGGAATCCATATCATACTCGTCCCGAAAGACACCCCGAATATGTACCTAGATTCCAGTTCCGCATTACCGAATAACGTTAGCGCATACGGGCGGTTTATGGCAGCATTGGCGGAACGCTACCGACTTAAGGTGGACGCTTACGAAATCTGGAATGAAGAAAACCTCTCTTGGGAAGTGGGTTCACCGATTATTCTTCAACGCTATGTGAAGCTACTTGCGGTAGGCAGCGAGGGTGTTAAATCGAACGACCCATGGGCTTTCGTAATATTGGGAGCTCTATCTCCTACCGGAGTAAACGACCCCAGTTTTGCAATTGATGATGTCGAATATCTTAAAATGCTCTATGAATATAACAACGGTGAAGTTAAACGCAACAATTATTTTGATGTGGTAGGCGCACATCCCGGTAGCGCGTGCAACCCTCCAGATACCCTTTTCCCTAGCAACGTAGCCCCTCTTAGCACTTGCAATGGCTGGAACAATCACCCAAGCCATTACTTCCGCCGCATTGAAGGGCTTCGCCAAGTTATGGTTGACCATAGTGATGCTGCACGCCAAATCTGGTTGACCGAGTTCGGTTGGGCAACTAGCAAATCTTTCCCGCCAAACTCAAATTACGCTTATGCGCTGCAAGTTAGCGAACAGCAACAAGCAGATTATATCAAGCGAGCTTTTGAGAAGACGCAAGCGGATTATCCCTATATGGGGGTGATGGCGCTGTGGAATCTCAATTTCTGGAAACCCAGTTTGCGCCCTGACAGCAACGATGTTGATGGCGCTATCGCATTCAGCATCTTTAGGCGGGATGGCACCAAACGCCCTGCCTACGATGTGGTCAAGGCATTGGCGACAGCCGTAAAACCTTAAACGCTAGGGTGCAATTATTTTTTCAAGCAGGGGGCTTAACGCCCCTTGTTTTTATTCTAGGCGCATCAACCAACGGGCGTGGACGGTAATGTCTCTCGCAGTTTGGCAATAATATCGGTGGCTTGCTCTGGACTAAGCCCCGATACCCCTGCGCCGTACAGTTCGCGACAGCGTTTTTCTATTGCCTGTAAACTGAGTTTGCGCCGGGCAGCCAATTCCCTAATTTCTGCTAGTTGCGCCGCGTTGGTTTGGGAAGAATGTTCCGGTTTGACTGTCTCTATTCTAGAATTTCCCGCTTTGCGAACGGCAGCGCGTTGTTCAGAAATATAGGCGCGGTCATAAAGGCTGTTACCCAATTGCTCGCCGTATATCCTGAAGCAACGTTTCAAGGCATCAGTTATCGCGCCCTTGCGCCCTTTGTCATGCTCCGCCACCAAGCCCTTCCCTTTTATCAGTTCTACCGGACAAACTCCCTCCTCAGTTACCGGGATACAGCCGCGCACTTCCAACCGTACCCGCGCCGAGTAAAATGCCCCTACCACTTCTCCGCTGGAAGGGTCAGCCACTCCGTGGTACTGCACCTCCAATGTTTCATGACCCCATTCGCCCGGTAAAAAGATTTCATTAGCTTTGTCTATAACATCATAGCCTTCCAAATAGGAGAGTCGTGTACCGCCGGGTCCCGGTCTTTCTTTCACACGCGACCAGTCAAGCGGTTGGCGTAGAGCTTCAATTTGATCTTTGTGCAACATAATAGTACCTCCTAATATTAATTATAGAACATATGTACATCTTATATTGTTTGCATAAGTAGGAAAACACGATATTACTTTTCCCCACTTGAAAGACAGGGTTGATACCGCAAACGAATTAAACCGCTAACAGTAGCAGCCCTACATTATCAAATTTGTAGCTAAATTGCTTGACATAGCAAACTTTAATCGGTTAGCATGCCCACGAGTAAAGCTCGTAAGATTTATCGGATTATACTGGAATTGGGAAATTAGATATGTATATAGAAGCCAACGATAAAATTGTTGAACATATACCCCTCGACCCCGCTAACATTGTAGTAGTGATTCTAGCTGCCGGTAAGGGTACGCGCATGCGCTCCAAACTCCCCAAGGTGTTGCACCCGCTATTGGGAGAACCGATGATTTGCCACTTGTTACGAGCGGTACGCCACACCGGAATCCCTCCTGAGAGAACTGCAATCGTAGTAGGATATTCGGGCGAAGAAGTAGCAAATGTTGTAAAGAAACAGGGAAACTACCTGATAGTAAATCAGGATGAGCAACTTGGAACGGGGCATGCGGTAAAGTGCGCTGAAGATGCGCTAACTAAGTTGGAAGAAACTGACACGGCACATGTGCTTGTTTTACTCGGTGATGGTCCACTGGTAAAATCCCATACTCTGAATCGGCTTATCCAATCACATCTAACCTCTAATCCTCTTGTCACCCTTGTTACTACAGAAGCTGAAAACCCTTATGGATACGGTCGAATAATACGCGATGGTAAAGGACGTTTTAGCCAGATTATTGAAGAAGCCGAATTGTTACCCCAGCAACGCAATTTGAAAGAGATTAACCCTAGCCTTTACCTATTTCGGGGTAAGTGGCTATGGGAAAACCTAAAACGGCTGGAAAAACACCCGGCTAAGGGCGAATATTACCTCACCGATTTACCCGCTATGGCTCTTAAAACTAATGAGGTTGACAAGCTTCACCCTGTGCAAACCATGAAAACCGATTTCGAGGAAGTATTGGGAATCAATGACCGGGTGCAATTGGCTGAAGCCAATGTTATATTGCGCTACAGGGTGTTACGCCACCATATGCTTAACGGTGTCACCATCGTTGATACCGCTTCGACCTATATCAGCGCAACTGCACGCATTGCAGCCGATACAATAATTGAGCCAAATACTCATATTAAGGGCAATTGTATAATCAAACAAGGTTGCGTGATTGGTCCAAATGCTATTCTGGTAGAGGCAAATATTGGAGAAAATTGCGTAATCAATGCTTCGATGGTGGAAAACTCAACCCTGAAAAATAACGTGAGCATTGGTCCATTTTCCCATGTTAGACCCGGTTGTATTCTGGAAGAAGGGGTTTACTTGGGCAATTTCGCAGAAGTAAGCCGCTCCCACATTGGCGCAAACTCTAAGCAAAGCCATTTTAGTTTTATCGGTGATGCTACTCTTGGCAAAGAGGTAAATGTAGGCGCAGGCACAATAACCGCAAATTATGATGGTAAAAACAAGAATAAAACTGTAATTGGCGATAATGTTTTTATCGGTAGCGATAGCATTTTACGTGCGCCGCTTACACTTGGCAATGATGCCATAACGGGGGCAGGTTCAGTCGTAACAAAAAATGTAGAGTCGGGGGTGACGGTTGTGGGAATGCCAGCACGACCTATCCGGCGTAAATCAGTAAATGGAAACTCTGAGAATAAGGAGGAATGAGCTTTGGCAATGGACGGTAGGCTACAAGTATTCAGTGGGAACGGGAATCGTGATCTAGCTGAAGAAATCGCCCGCGAATTGAATACTACTTTGGGTAGAGCAGTTGTCAGCACATTTAAAAACGATGAAACCCGAATACGGCTTGAGGAAAACGTGCGCGGGGGAGATGTTTTTGTAATCCAGACTCTTTGCGAGCCGGTGGATCATAATATCATCGAGCTTTGCTTTATAATTGATGCGCTTCGACGCAGCAGCGCCGGGCGAATTACTGCTGTAATTCCTTATTATGCTTATGCCCGCCAAGAAAAGAAAACCAGTGGGCGTGAACCGATTAGCGCCAAAGTTGTAGCCAAGTTTATTGAGTCGGCAGGGGTTGACCGGGTTCTGGTAATTGACCTGCATGCTCCCGCTATCGAAGGCTTCTTTGAAGTGCCTGTAGATCACTTGCGTGCAGGTCCGCTTTTATCGGATTATTTGCGACAAATGGCGCTTAAGGATATGGTTATTGTCTCACCTGACCCAGGTGGTGTACGTAGAGCCGCAGAATTCCGCAACAGGCTCAACGCCAGCCTCGCTATTATTGCCAAGCAGCGCCCCGAAGATGATGTGGTTAACACTATAGATATGGTCGGTGATGTGCAAGGAAAAACAGCCGTAATTGTAGATGATATGATCTCAACCGGTGGTACCCTTATAAGCGCAGCAGACATGATAATGGAAAGAGGCGCAAAAGAAGTCTATGCCTGTGCGGTACACGGCTTATTTGCCGGAGATGCCCTTGAACAAATAGGAAAGTCTAGCCTGAAAAGCGTCATAGTTACAAACAGCTATCCGGTCGCGCCCGAAGCTCAGAAAGTGGGCATTAAAGTTCTTTCGGTAGCATCAATAATCGCCGAAGCGATTACCCGTATTCACAAAGACCTTTCTATTAGTGTGATGTTTAGCAAATAATATATGGGTCTAGATTCGGACGGTAGTAATTTCTTGATAATATTCTCGACAGAACTACCACCCTGCAAAGAGCAGGAAATAACGCCTGAGCGTTATGTAGTGTTCGGCTTGTCATTACTTGGGGTACTTATTGCGCTAATTTTGCTTGAAGCAAATGCTTACACCAGAGCGGGCATTGCCGCCCTAACGCGAAAGCAACTGGAAAAACTAGCAGAGCAAAATCCCGGTTTGGGGGCTATCACCAAAGATTTGCTCCAACTATCAAATGTAATGCGTACCGCCGATATTTTTTGTTACATTATTGCTCCAGCCAGCGCCATTAGCGCCATCCATCAGTTTAACATCTACAACTTCTGGGTATCGCTAATGGTCTTTGCCCTAATTTGTATTATCTTGCTTTTCACCCGCGCCATTCCTCGCGGTTTTGCCATACGAACTCCAGAACGTGCTGCGAACCGTTCAATAAAGCTATTGCGCTTTGAAATGTGGCTGTTTGCACCAATCGCTAACTTTATCGTCAATATAGGCGCAAAGGTAGTCACCAAAAAATACCCCACTGAAGATAGAAAAAAGCTGAAGGCGAATATAGGAGATGAGTTTGGGTTTGTGCATCTCACCGAAACGGAACAAACTATTGCTACTCCAAGATTTGGCGACCGCACCGCCCACGATATAATGATTCCGCGCCTCGATATGATTGCAGTACCTTCGGATTGCTCACTGGATAGGTTACTTGAGATAATCCAGAACAGCGGCTTCAGTCGTTTACCCGTTTACCGCAACAGTATTGATCAAATAATAGGAATCCTCTACGCCAAAGATTTGTTAGCATGCGTGCGTGACAGCAGCAATTTCAGCCTGATGCGAATGTTACGCCCTGCTTACTTTGTGCCTGAATCCAAACGTGCCGATACTCTTTTTAGCGAATTGCAAAACAAGCGCGTGCATATCGCCATTGTAGTGGACGAATATGGCGGAACTGCCGGATTAGTGACAATCGAGAATTTACTCGAAGAAATTGTTGGCGAAATCCACGATGAATATGACCAAGTCAACGCCGGTTTTGTGCGCCTAAATCTGGACGAAATAATAGTAGATTCACGCATGAAATTGGAAGAAGTAAACCAGTTTTTCCTCACTCGCTGGGAGTCCGATGCGGTAGATACAATTGGCGGGTTGGTTTACGAAATTCTAGGGCGTGTGCCTGAACCGGGGAATGAAATTATACTTGACCGTAGCGGAAACTCTAAAGATGTGAATGCCGAATTGGAAGCAGGGGACATTGCTATTATCGTTATGAGCGTCAGCGGGCAACGCCTACGTCAGCTAAGGCTCATACACAATAACCCGGCTTGAAGCAAAAACGCAAGAAACAGCTAAAGTAGAATCTTAATAATCCGAGAAATATTGGCGGAAATTGAGCAGGTTTAGGTTCAATTATGGCATTTCTCACTGCATTTACCCCGAATAAATGAGACGATACCGTTTTTATTATATCCTCCCTAATCCCTATTTCTTCTCAAAATAAGCGCCCTACGGCGGATTTTCCTTTAGGGCGGTGCGCCATAGGCGAATAGCGCTTTTTAGAGAAATGCTCTTTTTGCCAGAGTTGCCCAGAATAATTGAGGTGCTACCAAATATTGGTATAACATTCATGCTGAAAAAGGTTTTATTCCAATAATTCTCCAATCTTTTAAATCTATGATATAGCCAGATAGTGAAAAAAGTATTTATCAAAGGAGTTTTCTTAATATTATGATCAGAAATTATCCGGGAATGGCTAAAAATCCTCAAACCCCTAAAAAGGCTATGAGCATATTCAAAATGAATTTAATAATGTTTGCAGTGGTTTCTCTCCTATGCGCTCTGCTGGTTTTTCAGATTGGTCAGCAAGTAGGCAGCACAATGTCGGCAGCTTCTAGCTACACCGCCGAGGATGCTGTACAAACCACTGCTGCCTCTGCGGGCGGACCGCCTGACCCGGTAGTAACAGTAGCACCAGTACAAACAACTGCGGCTGCACAAAGTGCAGCAACTGCTAACGCGACTCAAGCAACCGCTCCGGCTACCCAAAATGTAGCAACTACAGCGGCAACTGCTAAAGCAGTGGCAACCGCTCCGGCTACTACCAAAGCGGTTGTTGTTCCGCAAAAGACTCAGGCACCCAAGCCCGTTACAAAAGGCTCATAAGAAATTAAAAAGATACTTACAAGGGCGAACTTAGCGGCTCGCCCTTAGACACACGCAAACAATAAACCGAAAGGAAAGTCCGTAATGAATAATAATAGAGTAATGCTAGAAAATCCGCTTTTCACAAACCGCAAGCGGGTACTGGCAGTTCCAGAAGCACGCAAAAGCCCGGCTTCTCGCAATTTTCAGATGTGGTTGCTGAATTTTGCTCTAGCGTTAATAATATTGTTTGCGTTTGTCTTTGGGATTAGTACTGGTAGCCAATCCGATGTATTAACCGGGTTCATCGGGCAACACTGGTCAGAATTGATGCAAGATAAATTCAATTCACAGGGCGCAGTTCTGGCAGAAAAAACCCCGTGGATAATGGCACGGGTAACAGGTATCGTGGATTATTTGCTAGTATTCGCCAGCGTCACGCTAGGTTTGATGGTTTCAATGCGACTAACAGACCGCTTTATTCACCGCGCTAACATGATTTATTTGCATAAAATACTTTCATTACTGTTGTTGGTATTTACGGTACTGCATGTAGTCGGCTTGATGCTGGATAAGTATATACATATCAGCCTATTACAAAGCTTAACGCCATTTTCAACCGAATATCGCGCTATCGGAACCGGATTGGGTACGATTAGCCTTTATATGATGATTTCGCTAGTGTTTAGCTTTTATTTGGTTAAAAGAACCGGCTATAAAGCGTGGCGCATTATCCACTACATTAGTTTTGCCGCCTTCGTTGGTTGTTTGGTACATGGAATACTCGCCGGCAGCGATACCAATACTTCTTGGATGCAGGCAATCTATCTGGCAACTGGCTTTATCGTAGCTACTCTAACAGGTATGCGTTTTATGTCGAACCCTAATAAATTACCCGCTCGAAATTAGCTTATGGATATGAACACTTCATTAGCCATAGTGTAAGATTCTATAAAGAAGGATAAGTGAAGTGTATATACTGGTTGTTGAAGACGAAGAAAAGCTGGTAAAACTAATAAAGAGGGTGCTAGAAGAAGAGCGCTATCAGGTAGATACGGCACTTGATGGCGCTCAGGGTCTTGAAATGGCGCTGATTGGTAGTTACGACCTGATTATCCTCGATATAATGATGCCGCATGTAACCGGGCTTGAAATATGTAAAGCCTTGCGTGCTGAAAAAAGCACAGTCCCTGTACTGATGTTGACTGCCCTTGACGCTATTCAAGACCGGGTACAGGGTCTCGATGTTGGCGCAGACGACTATTTAACCAAACCTTTTGCTTTTGATGAATTGCTGGCTCGTATTCGAGCTTTATTGCGACGACGTATTAATCCCGAAGACCCCGCTAACACAATATTGAAGGTGGAAGACCTTGAGCTTGACCTGTCAAAGCATGAAGCAAGGCGGCATGGTAAGCATATTGAGTTAACCTCTAAAGAATTTGCCTTGCTGGAATATCTTATGCACAACAAAGGGCAAGTGCTTAGTCGCGATCAGATTATAAATCACGTTTGGGAATATGATTTTGATGCGACTTCAAATGTCGTAGATATTTATATCCATTACTTGAGAAATAAAATTGATGGTCATTTTTCGCGCAAATTAATTAAAACAGTGCGCGGACTGGGCTACAGCCTTAAAGCTGATTAGGATTAATAAGTCTAAATGTTTGAAAAAGCGCGGCGAACCTTAATTACTTGGAACGTTGGGGTGGCAATATCGCTGATTGTGGTAGTAGTATTTACTATGTATATCACGATATCTTTAAATTTGCAGCAAGAAGTAAACGATAATTTACGCAGCAATGCCGAGAATATAATCCGTTCCATACGTTATGTGCCGCCGACACCCTCCGGGCAAGTACCAACAACCCCTTCAAAAAGTGATGAAAGCGATGACGAACACGATAAGCCTACTTATAAAGGCGATGACGGCAAGATGGTTCGGGAGAACAACCGCTTTATTGTCTCAAACGCTTTTTATATCTTAGTAGATACCAAAGGGGCTATTACTGAAAGTTCCCTTGTTTACACCAATAAGAGTTTGCCAGACCTTACAGTGCTTAAATCGGTACTTGAGGGTCAGACCTTATACAAAGAACTCAAAGTTGATGATGCTTCGATAAGGCTTTATTCTGCGCCGGTGCGCCTTGAAGGTGGGCGTATTGTGGGCATGATACAAGTGGGAGAGAACCTTGAGCCTTATAAACAGCAACTTAATACTATTCTCCTAATTGCGGGGGTTGTTTCGTTGGCTGGTTTGGCGCTTGCGGTAGCCGCCGCCCTAATTCTTACCCGCCGCGCTTTGATACCGATTAAGCAATCTATGGAGCGTCAGCGCGAATTTGTAGCAGATGCTTCCCATGAGTTGCGTACCCCACTGGCTTTGATACGGGCTAATGCTGAAGTTGCCTTACGCAGCAAAAATAAAAATTCAGAGCAGAATACCGAACTCCTTGAAGATATAACCCGCGAAACCGATTACCTGAGTCGGCTGGTAACAGATTTATTGACGTTGGCACGCTCTGATATGGAAAAAGCGGAGCTAAAGGCGGAGCCGGTTGAACTGGTTCGCTTGGGACGTTCGCTTACCCGTGAAATGCAGCCGCTGGCAGATGCCCGCAACCTTGCTCTTAACTTTGATTGCGGCGATAAAGCGGAAATATGGGTGATGGGAGATCCGGTACGCCTACGCCAATTGTTGCTAATCTTACTGGATAATGCCATTAAATATACCCCTTCCGGCAACGTAGATTTATCGGTTACGCTCGACAAGAGTCACCATGCCATTATAAAGGTGAGTGATACCGGCTTGGGTATCCCCGAAGACAAATTGGGTATGATTTTTGAACGCTTCTACCGAGTGGATAAATCCAGAACCCGCCGTGAGGGTGGGTTTGGGCTAGGCTTGTCCATCGCCCGCTGGATTGCCCAAATTCATAATGGGTCTATTCACGCTACTTCTAAAGTAGGACAAGGCAGCGTATTTTCTGTGTCGCTGCCTTCCCGCGTATCCCACAAAATATAGCTACCCACTGCTTTAGCTGCACTTATATGCAATTTCCACCCGTTACAAGATTGTGATAAAATAGACGTGGTTTGTATGTCTAAACGATGAAGATTTGGTATTGGATATATTAGCAAAGGAAAATAACTATGGCTAAAGTTGCAATTCACGGATTTGGACGCATTGGGCGCTCCCTTATGAAAGTAGCTCTGCGCGATAACCTTTTCACCCCGGTTTCTATCTCTGATATTAAAGACCTTCCTACCCTTGCCGCTCTGTTTGAGGTAGACTCAAACTACGGACGCTGGCACGAGCCGGTATCCACCAAGGGCGACACCCTGTTTGTAGGCGGTCGCGAGATTGCTTTCTTTGACTCCATGAAGGAACTGCCGGACTGGAAAGCATTGGGCGTGGATTTGGTGATTGATTGCACCGGACGCGCTACCACCCGCGCCGGAGCGCAAGCTCACCTCGATCGAGGCGCAAAGCGCGTATTGGTAAGCGCACCGAGCAAAACCTTCCAAGATTGCGATGCAGTATTATTGAAGGGTATTAACCTCGACACCTTCGACCCGGAAGCTCACAAGATTGTAAGTATGGCTAGTTGTACTACCAACGCGCTTGCTCCGGTGGTCAAAGTGGTGCTGGAAAACTTCGGTATTAAGTACGGCTTGTTCTCCACCATTCACGCCTACACCAATAC
>Ga0194047_10000236_pt1 | contig 37443 bp, 32 predicted proteins | sample JunL225m_MetaG_2_FD_160070 | JGI IMG/M metagenome (GOLD analysis project Ga0194047, IMG submission 160070) | Anoxic zone freshwater microbial communities from boreal shield lake in IISD Experimental Lakes Area, Ontario, Canada - Jun2016-L221-5m | ecosystem: Environmental > Aquatic > Freshwater... | reverse complement strand
CCATGAGATGTAATATCTAAACCTTCACGCTCTTCTTCTTCAGTAACACGCAGTCCAATCAGCATGTCAACGATCTTATAGCTCACAAAAGCGACTACTCCAGACCATACTAAGGTCGTTCCAACCGCTTGTAACTGGATCAAGACTTGATCAACTATCGAGTAATCCGGTGTGACCGCATTCGCAACATAGTCATATACCCCTGTACCACCCAATGAAGGAGCACAAAATACGCCAGTCAGTAATGCACCTGTGATTCCGCCTACACCGTGTACACCAAATACATCTAAGCTGTCGTCTGCCTTAAGGATCTTCTTCAGACCCGTAACACCCCATAAGCACAGTACTCCTGCTACTAAGCCAATCACAATCGATCCCATCACACCCACAAATCCAGCCGCAGGGGTAATCGCTACTAATCCAGCAACCGCTCCAGATGCTCCACCTAACATCGATGGCTTACCTTTTAATATCCACTCTGCAAAGATCCATGACAGAACCGCTGCAGCTGTTGCCATCAATGTGTTCGCAAATGCTAAGGCTGCACTACCGTTCGCCTCAAGCGCTGATCCAGCATTAAAACCAAACCAACCTACCCACAGCAATGAAGCACCCACCATCGTCAAGGTTAAGTTATGTGGCTTAAATGGCTCCTTACCATATCCCACACGCTTACCAATCACATAAGCACCCATTAACCCAGCAATCGCTGCATTAATATGAACGACTGTCCCTCCGGCAAAGTCCAGCGCTCCTTTTTGGAACAACCAACCCGCAGCAGCAGTTGCTTTTTCAGCAGCAGCAGCGTCTGTATAGGCATCAGGACCAGCCCAGAACCAAACCATGTGTGCAATCGGTAAGTAGCTAAACGTAAACCACAACACTGCAAACAAGAGAACTGCTGAGAACTTAATACGCTCTACAAATGAGCCCACAATCAAACATACTGTAATTGCTGCAAAAGCTGCTTGGAATACCATATAAGCCAACTCAGGAATAACTACACCTTTACTAAAAGTAGCCGCTACAGAGTCCGGCGTCATGCCTGCCAAGAATATTCGGTCAAAGCCACCAAAGAAGGGATTGCCCTCAGTAAACGCTAAGCTATAGCCGTAAATCGCCCAAAGTACCATGATTAATGAAAAAATCACCAAACATTGCATCAACATCGACAGCATATTCTTCGTTCTGACTAAACCACCGTAGAACAATGCCAAAGCAGGTACGGTCATCATGATGACGAGTGCTGTAGAAACCAATAACCAAGCTGTATCACCTTTATTCGGCACAGGAGCTGGCGCTGCTTCAGCAGGAGCTGCTGGTGCCCCTGCAGCAGGAGCTGCAACAACTGCAGCTTTTTCTTCTGCACTCACTTGGGTAACAGGTGCTAAGAATACCAAGCCTAAACTTAAGGCTAAGGCTCCAGATACTACAAATTTTTTAAATATGTTTTTCATCACTATTATTCCTGTTTAGAGTGCCGACGCACCGGTTTCACCAGTACGTATCCGTACAACTTGTTCCATAGGGAGTACAAAAATCTTACCGTCGCCAATTTTCCCTGTCTTAGATGATTCCTCTATTATTTCGATTGCTCGAAATAATAGATCATCACTTACGACCGCCTCAACTTTAATTTTCGGCAGAAAATCGACAACATATTCAGCACCACGATACAACTCTGTGTGCCCTTTTTGTCTTCCAAATCCTCTAACTTCTGTAACGGTAACCCCGGAAACTCCGGCAGCAGCGAGTGCTTCCCGAACCTCATCAAGCTTGAAAGGACGAATAATAGCTATGATTAACTTCACGATGCACTCACTCTCTTAATTAATAATTAAAATGCTTTAGTTAATGAAACTACAAAAGTACCGCCGCCCGTTGCGCTTAAAGATGGATTGTAATAAGCGTAACCATTTGCATTTGTACCAATGTAAGCACCAGCAATATTCATACCATGACCGAGATCTTTAGTTACACCCAACTTCCAATCCGTATAAGTAAAGCTTGCATCGTTAGCGATACTGCTACTTGGAACATACTGATAACCAACGTGACCATTTAAAGTTACACCTGACCAACCTGTGTCATAGTTCAAAGATAAATCAACGTACTGGGCACCTTTACTTTGAGCAATGCCGAAAAGGTCTGTTAGAGCGTAAGAATATTTCAACATAGCGATACCATAAGTTCCAGAAACATACGCCTCAAGAGTGTTTGGAGATTGACCCACTGCTTGACGACCTGAATATGTACTTAGGCTATATGAAGCAGTTGGAATATTTTTAGTTGGATAATAATATTCCAATAAACCGATATCAAGCATCAAACCTTCGCTAACTTCAGTTTTATAACCAGCGTAGAAATCCATTTCAATTGGTGCTGAGACAGCAGGATTTCCTGTATATCCATCACTGATCCAGCTAATGCTTGAATTCCAGTTGCCGATATAAAAACCAGACTCATGAGCATAGTCAAAACCACCTTGAATTGCTGGCAAAGAATTTGATTGAGAAATACCACGATAGCGATACTGACTTGCTAAAGTAACGTTAGCAGTTATAGGACCAGTGTCTGGTGCGGCTGCAGCTGGTTCATCTGCTGCCATAGCATTGAAAGTGCACATTGATGCAGCAGCAATTGCTGAAATGGCTAGTATTTTTTTCATTAGGTAGCTCCAAGTTAAAGTTAATGTTATTAATGAGACTAAATGTAATTTTTATTACATTTAAGTATTATTACTAATAAGACGTTTTAGACTTGGCCAGTAGGTACCAATTTGTGACATTCAAATTAAAAAAGCACCACGTTGGTGAACCGATTCCGAAGAGTTATTAAATTATTTTTAATAACAAGGGGTTAGTTTTAATAAACCCATGAAATTTGCTAAAGAAAATTGACAAAATGACGCACTATTTCGGGGATGGGGGCTGAATGTTTTTTAAAACTGAGTTCGCCAACATGCATAGCTCTTTAAAAAATTAGAATATTTCTAAAGTTCAGTGGCGATATACTTGCGCAGTATGCTCGCTCCATCCACCGCCAAGGGTTTGATATAGAGCTGTAGTGTCCCCTAAATAAGTTGCATACGCCTGAAGTGCATTGATTCTAGCCTGCAGGTATGTTTGCTTTGTATTTAGCATTGCGGCCTCAGAGATGTAACCCGTCTGTAATTGTTTTTGTGACATCTCATACAAACTTTGGTTGGCCACTTCATTATCTAACGCTGTTTTATAGTAACGACCATCTGCATCAAGTGCATACAAGGTGTCTGCCACATTTTGAAAAGCTGTGAGCACAGTACTTTTATATTGTGCAAGACTTGCGTCGCGACCGGCCTCGGCCGCTGCTTTTCTGGCAAATAAGGTTCCACCCGCAAAAACTGGTTGACTAACAATACCCGTACCAGCCCAGAAATTATTTGCACTGTTTGATAAGTCTCCAAATAAAGTAGCCGCACTACCAAATGTTCCTGAGATAGAAATTTGCGGCAACATATTTGCAATTGTGACGCCTATTTGTGCATTGGCTGCACGCAATAATTCGTCAGCAATTTTGACATCAGGTCTTTGAGCAACGAGACTCGACTGAACAGATCGCGGCAACTTGTCTGGAACTTGAATACTCAAAAGACTAGGTAAAAGTAACGGTTCACTCGGCATCTTGCCACATAAGACCGCTAACAAATCTAATGTTTGTTCACGTGACTTTTCAATCCTTGGGACCTGAGCTAGAGCCTGCGCATATAAAGTTTCTTGCACTGCTAAATCCACTGCGCTGTAATAGCCTGCAGCTCGAAGTCTACGGGCGTGCTCTAGCTGTAACTTTGCAGCTTCTGCTAATTCTTGAACAGCTTTAACTTGTTCACGAAGGGATGCTTCTTGAATTGCAGCAGCAACAACATTTGATGCTATTGAAATCTTCAAAGCCTGTAACTGATAACTTTGAGCGTTAGCAAGTGCTTTTAATGACTCAACCTGACGGCGATTTCCACCAAATATATCTGGAACAAAGCCCACAGATACTGAAGCAGTATGGAGGTTATAAAGCATGTCCCCACTCGACAAATTGGATGACAACGTCTTCCCAATGTTTTGTCTACTTAATGCGTATCCAGCTCCAATGGATGGAAAGAAAAATCCCTGTTGCGCAACAACATTTTTTTGAGCAACTCTTAAGTTAGCTATACCAACATCTATATTAGGATTGTTCTTTAATGCTAACTCTACTAACTGGTTAATTTCTTTGGAACCATAGGATTTCCACCAGTCTTGATTTATTTCCACACTATAAACATCTTGCTTAGACTCTTCACGCGTTATTTTCTGAGGTAATTCAAATTGAGGTTTTTTATAATCTGGCCCAACTGAACACCCTACTAAAAAGGAACACACCAACATCAAAACACTTAGGTTTTTAAAGTAATTATTAATTAGAGATTTAATCATCAATTAACCCCCCAAACCTTTACGTCGTTTTTTTGGCTTCAGGCGAGCCCAAACCTCTACATGTAATGCTGGAACCACAAGTAGTAAGAATATTGGCCCAAGAATCATTCCACCTACAACCACAGTTGCTAGAGGACGTTGAACTTGACTACCAATACCCGTTGAAATAGCTGCCGGAAATAATCCAATCGCTGCAGAAAGAGCTGTCATTAATAAAGGTCTCATACGATGTTCATGAGCCTCAATGACCGCATCCAACTTCGACTTACCTGAATGCAGCAAATCCACAAAAAAGGTTTGAATCAAAATACCGTTCATGACTGAAACGCCAAGTAATGAGATAAAACCAATAATTGCTGAAACACTTAGCGCTTGACCAGAGATATACAAAGCAACTACACCACCTAATGCGGCAAACGGTACGCCTGAAAACGTTAACAAGCAATAAGTTAAATTATTAAAGAGTGCATACAAAAACGCAAAGATCAAGGCAAAAGCAATGGGCACAACAATTGCTAAGCGTTTTTGCGCAGCTTGCATCTCTTCAAATTCTCCAGCATAAGTAATGCGATACCCTTCTGGCAGAGGTACTTCTTGAGTAATTCGATCTTGAATATCTTGCACCGTGCTACCAAGATCTCTTCCACGAGTACTAAACTTAATAGGGATATACCTCTCATTTTTTTCATGATAAATATAGCTCGCTCCAGTATCTAAAGTGATTTTAGCGATATCATCCAACGGGATATAAGCAACACTTCCACTTGAAGTTGTATACCCAACCCTTAAATTCTTAACATCTTGGATATTCATTCGACTTTCCGCTTTTAAACGAACAGTCAGATCAAAATGACGCTCACCTTGCAAAACAGTAGTCGCTACAGTACCAGCAAAAGCAGCTTGGATTGCAGCGTTAACATCGCCTGTATTTAGCCCAAACCGAGCCGCCTTATCACGGTCAATGCGAATATTTAAATTAGGCTGACCCATGATGTAAAAAATACCTAAATCAGTCACCCCTGGAATAGTCTCCATAATCTTTTTAACTTGGGTAGCTATTCCTTCTAATGTCACTAAGTCAGGACCGATAATCTTAACTGAATTAGCTCCCTTAACTCCAGACAAGCCCTCTTGAACGTTATCTTGAATATATTGTGAAAAGTTTGTAGTTACCCCTGGGAATGCATCTTCGAATTCTTTTTGAAGATTTGCAACAAGCTTTTCTTTTGTCATCCCTTTATCCCATTCTTCAAAAGGCTTAAGGGGTGCGAATAGCTCTACGTTATTAAAACCAGAAGCATCACTTCCGTCATCGGGTCGACCATGCTGCGAAACTATAGTGATAACTTCAGGATGCGCTTTAATGATTTGACGCATCCGGTGAACGTTTTCAGTACCCGCCTCCAACGAGATTGTGGGTGGCATGGAAGCTCTAATCCATAAATTGCCTTCTTCAAGAGCAGGCAAAAATTCACTGCCAAGTTGGCTCATCATGAAGCCACCTAATAATAGAGAAGCAGCTCCAATCGCCAAAATCGGCTTTGTGTGGCTTGTTACCCAATGCAATTTAGGAGTATAAAAATCGCGAATGGCTTGAACAATTTTTGTCTCTTTTTCCTCTATTCTGCGCGGCAAGAAATAGGATGCAATCACGGGTGTAATAGAGAAAGTTGCTAATAATGCTCCTGCTAAAGCATAACCATAGGTCCGCGCCATAGGGCCAAAAATTTGTCCCTCAACCCCTTGCATTGTAAATAATGGAATAAAGGCAGCAATAGTAATAGCTGTAGAGAATAAAACAGAAGTATCCACCTGAATTGCACTGTAGTAAATTAACCGCAAACGAACAGACCATCCATAAGATGGATCAGCAACCTCACTGTCAGATGTAAAGGCCATCTTTCTGAGCATACGCATTCGATCCTCTGGGCGTTGCTGGAAGTTTTTAAATACATTTTCAATAAGAATAACTGCCGAATCGACAATAATTCCAAAATCGACAGCGCCTAAAGATAAAAGATTCGCAGATTCGCCAGTGAGCGTTAGGATGATGATGCTAAAGAAAAGTGCGAACGGTATGTTAATACTAACAATGACAGCACTTCGCAAGTCTCCTAAAAAAATCCACTGAATAAAGAATACTAATAAGCAACCAAAAATAAGATTATGTATCACCGTTTTAGTGGTTACCCCAATTAAACTGGACCGATCATAATAAGGAACAACTTTGACCCCCTGAGGCAAACTTCCATCATGATTAATTCGCTCCACAGCCTCTTCAGCAAGTTTAATCACCTCTTTTGTTTGCAAAGTGCGATTCATAATAATGATGCCAGTAACTACATCTTTCTGATCATCTCGACCCGCTTCTCCTAACCGAGGAACATAACCTTCAGAAACTTTTGCCACATCTCTCACAGAAATTGGTATCCCATTGACCTGGGTCAACACAATTTTTTCTATATCTGCGAGCGATGCAATGAGTCCAACGCCACGAATATTAATGGATTGATCACCAACACTGACAGATCTTCCGCCTACATTAGAATTTGCGTTTCCTATTGAGCTCAGAAGCTGCTGCAATGTAATGCTATAACTTTCTAATTTTTTAGGATCAACTTCAACATGGTATTCTTTTGTAGTCCCACCCCAAGTAACAACTTGAACGATCCCTGGTGTAGTCAAAAGCCTTCTAACCACTACCCAGTTTTGGAGAGTCCTCAGGTCAGTCAAGCTATAGCTTGAAGGCCCTTTTAATTGATATCGTAATATTTCTCCCACCAAACTAGATGCTTGGATCTGTGGCAAAACACCATTCGGTAGATTGACGTTTTGAGAAAGATTATTCGTAATTTGCGTGAGTGCAAAATAATAATCAACGCCATACTTAAAAGTTACTCTTACAAAAGACAACCCAGCAAATGAAGTAGACCGAATAATATCAACCCCGGGAGTTGTTGCCAAACCAATCTCCATCGGACGGGTGTAATAACGCTCCATTTCTTCAGCAGAAGTCCCCGGTGATTGAGCTGTTATTTCGATAATCACTGGCGCAGGATTAGGATAAGCTTCTACGTTTAATCTTACAAAAGCTAACACTCCGGCAACAATAAAAGCAACTAGCCCCAATAAAACTATTGGCCTACGACTTAAGACAAACTTCAGTAAGGGCTTAAACATTATTTAATCTAGCATCCAATAGTAATTAAGCTGTTATCGTGAAATGCTATAAAGATTGCTAAGGTAGATCGCTTTGGTCAGTGCAATAGAATCCCCCTCTTTCAATCCATCCAGAATTTGAACATAACCCGCTTGAAATATCCCAACCTTGACGATGCGCCGTGTGAAATTTTTACCATCATTCGTAACCCAAACAATCCGACTTCCATCGGAGTCTCGTACCAAAGCTGTTTCTGGTATGGCAATCGAATTTATAGGGGGATTGAGTCCAATCACAAAACTTGCCAACATGTTTGCCCTTAACTCACGCCTTGGGTCATCAATCTTAGCTCTCAGAATAAGCCGGTGAGTCACCGGATCAACAGAATCAGCGACATATATAATCTTTGCAGAATACAACTTATCCATGTAAGCCTGTACTTTGACGTGCGCACTTTGCCCCACATGATACAAAGGAATCTCGGATTCTGGTACGTTTGCAACCATCCATAAGTGCGTTGTATCTGACACAACAAAGGGCGCAGGGCCATTTCCAGGTTGGACCAACTGACCCACAGCCACCGCTCTAGAAACCACTCTGCCGCTGTAAGGACTTCGAATAGATAATTCAATATCCACTTTACGACCAGCAATGACTTCTGCAATATCTGTCTGCGTAAAACCAAATAATTCCATTGATTTTTTGGCGGCCAAATAATTACCCTCAGCCGTTTGCTGATCTGAAAGATTTTGCTGGTACTCTTTTAGAGATATGCTCTTAAAATCATATAGCTCTTGAGCTCTTTTTAATGTTTCATTGGCTTGCTTTAAGACACCGGCTGAAGATACAAGAGCGGCTGATGCCTGCGCAGCATCTGGAGCTAACACGGTAAATAATGCATCCCCCTCTTTAACGTCATCACCTGCAACCTTAAAAACCTTAGCCACTCTTCCCTGATAGGGTGAATAAACTTCAGCAGTATGGTTTTTATCAAAATCAATTAAACCAACTGCTTCTCTGATTTCTTCAAAATCAAGATAAGAAATATTCCCCACCTTGATTTCTTTAGCCTGATCCGCACTTACTGAAATAGAGTTAGTTGGTAAAGATTGTGGTTGGATATCAACTTTCTTTTGAAACTGTAATATTAAAAGGCTAAAAAGCCAAATGATTAAAACCAGAAGAAATCCAGCAATAACAAAGGATTGTTTTTTGTTATTTTTCATCCACGCCACAACAGGTGAACTTTTCAAACCGGCTTCTAATTTATTTGTGAAATTGCTCATATTTTTTTAAAACCTTAACCTTAATCTGAAATTTCAAGCGATTTACAAAACTTCAGTAAATGACTTGGAAGCTTCTAAACTCATTTTCGGACTTTTAATTACTTATTATTCCTTGAAGTAATTATGATGGAAATTCCTAACCAGCTTCAAGTTCAGCTTATTCCCCCATTATCACCAAATTAAACGGGGCAGACTCCTAAAGCATTATCTTCTAATAATATGAATTTTAGAATTCTTTCTTAAAACAAAATTAAATCAATTGTGCTTCGAATTACCCCGCTTAGACTCATACTGATGTCTTGTATCAATAAAATAGTAAATTAGAGCTAGGTAAAACCCTCAAACAGCTTCAAATCTTAGTCTAAACTTAATAACATAGTGGTTTGACTTAAAAAATCTTGATAACTTATAAAAAATTGATTTTTAAATGTGTGACTGAAAGCTAGAATGATGTCTAAATTTCATGCGCGTTTTAGTTGCGTCTTTTAACCAACATATCCAATAGCTAGAATTTATATAAAAAAGAGGGAAGTTTGAAATGAATCTAAATATAAACGGTACTAACCATAATATAGATGTAGAACCAGAAATGCCTTTATTGTGGGCTATTCGTGAAATTGTTGGCCTCACAGGAACTAAATATGGATGCGGAGTAGCTCAATGTGGAGCTTGCACAGTCTATTTAAATGGCGATCCCATTCGTTCTTGCTCTATACCTGCGTCTGCAGTCGAAGGGCAAAAAATCACTACGATCGAGGGCTTATCTAAAAACGCCTCCACCCCAGTTCAAAAGGCTTGGAACGATCTTGATGTGCCACAGTGTGGGTACTGCCAATCTGGGCAAATTATGGTTGCCACTGCATTACTTAAGAAAATCCCTAAACCTACGGATGCCGATATTGATGTTGCAATGGGAAATATTTGTCGCTGCGGAACTTATCAACGAATCCGCGATGCTATTCATGTAGCAGCTGGGCAAAAGAAGTTAACTGAAGTTCTTGCCAATTACGCATCTATGGATGCTCCATCTAAAGCTTAAGGGTAATCATTATGACAACAACTTTAAATAAAGTAACTAGCCCGTCCCGTCGAAACTTCCTGGTGCAAACATCAATGGCAGGTGGCGGGTTTGTCCTTGGTATGGCAATTCCCTTTGACCTCAGTGCACAGACCATGACTGGAACAGTCAAAGAAATTAATGCGTGGGTCGTTATCAAACCAGATGACACCTGTGTCATTCGTATTGCTCGATCTGAAATGGGACAAGGGACCCTCACTGGACTTGCTCAACTTGTTGCAGAAGAACTTGAATGCGACTGGTCAAAAGTAACGACAGAAATGCCAACTCCTGGACAAAATCATGCCCGTAAGCGTGTTTGGGGAGAAATGGGTACCGGGGGTAGTCGCGGTATAAGGACTTCAGAGGATTATGTGAGGCGCGGTGGCGCCGCAGCACGTATGATGCTTTTACAAGCAGCCGCAAACCAATGGAAAGTCCCCGTCCAAGAACTCACTGTGAGCAAAGGGATTATTTCTCATGCTAACACTGGTAGAAAGATCAATTATGGCAAAGTGGCTAGCGATGCTGCCCTCTTGTCACCACCTGATTTAAAAAGTATTGTCCTAAAGAAGCCTGAGAATTGGAAAGTTGCTGGTAAAGGACTAAAACGCCTAGATACTGCCAACAAGGTCGATGGATCAAAAGTGTTCGCTATTGATCTCCAATTACCAGGAATGCTCTGTGCTGCGATTAAAGATTGTCCAGTTTATGGTGGAACCCTCAAAAGCTTTGACGACTCCAAAATTATGGCCATGCGCGGAGTCAAGGGAGTTGTTAAAGTTGATAGTCATACGGTTGCAGTCGTCGCTGATACTTGGTGGCGCGCTAAGGTTGCCCTGGACGCACTCCCCATTGTTTGGGACGAAGGTCCAAACGCCAAAGTCTCAAGCCAATCAATTGATAAGGTTTTACGAGATGGACTCGAGGCTGAAGGCGACTATTGGCAACGTAAAGAAGGGGATGCGTTAAATACTATTAAAACTTCTTCTAAAAGAGTCGATGCTGTCTACAGCTCTCCCTTTTTAGCGCATGCCACTATGGAACCAATGAATTGCACAGCCAGAGTTACAGCAGATAAGGCCGAAGCTTGGGTCCCAACCCAAAATGGTGAAGCATCCCATGCCTCATTAGCTCAAGCAACTGGATTGCCATTGGATAAATGTGAAATCTATAAAGTCGATCTTGGAGGTGGCTTAGGTCGCAGAGGCGGCACGCAAGACTATGTAACCCAAGCTGCTGCAATTGCAAAACAATTTCCAGGCGTTGCTGTGAAATTGGTGTGGAGCCGAGAAGAAGATATGTCTCACGATTTCTATCGACCAATCTCTGTTGCAAAAATGTCTGCCGGCCTTGATGATCAAGGCAATATCACCGGCTTTCATGTTCGTGTCAGTGGCCAATCAATTAATGCCTTATTAAGTCCAATGGCAATTAAGAACAATAAAGATACGCGCCAATTACAGGGTTTTTATGAGGAGGCAGGTGATGCACAGTTAGGTTATACATTCCCTCATTTACTAACTGAATATGTGATGAAAAATACGCATGTTCCTGTTGGACCTTGGCGGGGTGTTAATACGAATCAAAATGGCATATATATGGAGTGCTTTATTGAAGAGTGCGCTAAGGCTGCCGGTAAAGATTCCTTAGAATTTCGTCGGGCCTTAATGAAGAATCATCCTAAACATTTAGGAGTGCTCAATGCAGTAGCGAAGAAAGCCAAATGGGGAAAACCATTGCCACCCGGAGTTCACCGCGGTATTGCTCAGTTCATGGGTTATGCCAGTTATTCCGCAGCAGTTGCAGAGGTCTCAGTCACGCCCGCTGGTGAAGTCACAGTTCATAAAATGTACTTCGCTCTGAATTCTGGTCATGTGGTAAATCCTTCTCAGGTTAAGGCGCAAATTGAAGGTTCTGTGGCTATGGCTATGTCTGCAATATTTAATGGCGAAATCACGATTAAAGATGGCCGCGCAGAGGAGTTAAACTTTGATAAGTACCAACTGACGCGATTAAAACACACGCCAAAAGTTGAATCCGTTTTAGTCCCCACTAATGATTTCTGGGGTGGAGTTGGAGAACCTACAATTTGTGTTGTAGGTCCGGCCATTCTTAATGCAATTTTTGCAGCAACCGGTAAACCTCAAAGAGATTTGCCATTACGCAAACATGGCCTGAAGTTGGCTTAATTACATTCATTTTTAAGTAAGTTCCCATCAAGTCCGCTATTTAACTAGCGGACTTTTTTTATCTTCTTAAAGAGGGGCCATCTAAGACCATCCCTTGTGCCCTCACTTTTAAAAACAATTCTAATTGTCTTAACTCAGCATCCCCCACATCTGGCACCTTTGCTTGAACTCCATAATAACAAGCCCTCAAGCGTCGATCCATCGTACCTGGCTTTTGCCAAGCCATTCGATAGACCGGAAATCCCGTGGGATAAGCAGGACTAATCACATCCGCTCTTAAGTTTTTTCCTATATTTTGATCATGACATTGGGAGCAGGATAAGTTCATACGCCCCATACGTTGATAAAACAAATCAGTACCCGCTTTTAATTGTTCATTCCAAACCCTTTGGGACTGGAGTAGCGGTTGCATTTGAATCACAGAATCTTTGGCATTTTGCTGTATAGCAACACTCAATGCCACAACTTCATCACTATCTAGCGTAAGTTTTTTTTCACGAGATGCGTTGAGATAAAAAAGAATTTTATCCTCAAGATTTTCTAGCCGGGTTCCATCTCGAGAGATTTGAGGTAAGGATCTCACAGCATCCTTAAGGTTACTCATGGCGCCATGACATGATTCACAACTCTTTCCATTAGAGCTATCGCGCCATAGCACTTGCCCAATATCAATCCAAATTTCAATTGGATTTGCTCCTTTTTCAAATCCAAGCTGCCTTAGATCGGGACTTAAGAAAAAATTACCAGATTGTCTTTCTTCTGCTTGGCAACATAAAGAGCAAGCTATCAAAAAGGGGATTAACCACTTCATTGAATAAAGATTTCTTTGGTTGCAAATCCTTTTTCTCCCAAATCATCTATCCAAGCTACCGCTAACTTACTTGGCCTTTCTGGTTTTTTAATGGGGAACATAAAAATTGGGTTAGCAGCAATACCTGTACTAATACTTAATGAAAAAACAACCGCACTATTAAGAGAGACACTCAAGTCAGTAATAATATGCGCGGGAATACGCTGACTATCGTCGTTTAACCTATATCCATTCTCCATCACGTGTGCAATAAGGATTTTCACATCCAACAGGCTTGCATCTTGCTTTGACTCAGACACAGTGATCCGAGTCCTATTAATCATATTCTCAAGAGTTGCCATTATGTGCCGTCCCAACATGAAGATGAGGTAAGTACAGTAGGGGCAAATGCACCAATGACCTGATCATTATCTAGCTTGGCGATAACCCAAACATTTTGTGCAGTCGCAAGGCGAATTCTTGTCGCAAATTGGTAGGCCAAGTAATGCACCCCCGGATTGATCTTAAGAAGCTTAGGATATGGATTACCGGGAGCAATAATTTCAATTTGATTAATTGATCTCCCCAGCGGCGGATTAACTGTAAAAGAAATGGGTATCGAATTCCCATTGTCAGAAAGTTCTGGAAAAATAATTTTTACGCCCGCAAGAGTTACTGATATACCTAAGATTTCAGCTTTAGCGTCAATAACACTGCTAGGTTGTGCTTGTGCAAATCGAATCTCAGAAAATAGCGGCAATGCCAAACTAACTAAAGGAGCTTTTAATAGAAGACGGCGAAGTGAAAGAATATTTGTATTCATTGCGTTTAGTTATAAGTTTTCAATTCTAGGGCAATTTTATTAATTTGTTCAATTGTTAATACGGGTTGATTGACCATGGGTTGACTTAACCCATTAATCGAGCCAAAAGGGGGCATCAATGTATTAGGATTTAAAACTCTAGCATCTGAAATCCATTGTTTGAGTTGATCTAAATTATATTTTTTACCAACTCCAATCAAACTAGGAGCAAAGTTACCCTGCTTACCAGCTTCACCAGGAAATTGGTGGCAAGTAATACAGTTACCTAATAGCGGAGATCTAATCAAAGTTTTAACATCACTTTCTTGTGCAAAAACATTGATACTCAATGTTTGTAATAGATATACCAAAAATATAAATTTTAATTTCATCTTAGGCTAAGAAATCTGACCAAATATTGTTAGCCCAAGAGTTCGCATAAAGTCCTTCTAGTTCGTTTGCTTCAACAGATAATCCTCCAGCACCTTGAACAGGCAACATTGTTTTTTGAATGGCGTCATAGCGATGCACACTCGCTACATGAATTGCTTCATTTTTAGAAACAAAACTATAACAAGTATTGTTGTATATAGGTGCCGGGTTAACCTCATGATCACTTAATAACGCAACCACTGCTGATGCACACACTTTGCCATGCTGGTTTGCCATATGCCCTGACTTAGGCATCAGTTGGGCATTCTGAATCGCATCTCCTATCACATGAATATTAGGAACCACCCTGGACTCAAATGTAAGAAAATCGACTTCACACCAGCGTTGATTTGGCTTTATCAATCCTGTATCCACGGCAATTTTACCCGCCTGCATCGGGGGTAAAATATTTACAATATTTAATTTTAATTCTCCTTGCGCCTCAAATTGTATTGTCTTGTTTTTAATATCAACTGATTCAATTTGATGTAATCCTCGATATTCAATCAACTCTTTAAAACGCGTTGCCCAAATCTTCTTAAATAAAGGTCCTTTGGATGTAACATCCTGATTGGCATCGAGTATCAACACTTTGCTGCGTGGCTTAAATTGCTTAAAATAGTTTGCAATCAAAGTGGCACGCTCATAGGGCCCAGGTGGGCAACGATAAGGCGCAAGCGGAATTGAAATTCCATAAACCCCTCCATCAGGCATTGCCTCTAATTGAGCCTTTAAAGCGAGGGTTTGAGGGCCGGCTTTCCATGCATGTAAGGCTACTTTTTGAGCATCCTCATCCAATCCCGCAATTTTCTCAAATAGAAAATCAACTCCCGGTGATAAGACCAGCCGATCATAGTTCAGTTTCTTACCATTAGAGAGAGCAACCACTCTTTTCTGAGAATCAATTTGTTCTACTTTGGCATGAATCAAATGAACACCATATTTTTTAACTAACTGCTCATATCCAAAAGTGATATCTGTAATACTTTGGTCCCCAGAGATTACCAAATTAGACATTGGACACGAAATAAAATGTTGATTAGGTTCGATTAATGTAACGTCTATTTTTCCGTTAGAGAATATTTTTAAGTATTTAGCAGCTGTCGCCCCTCCAAAGCCACCACCAACAACGATGACTTTTGCTTTGAATGGACTCGATTGACCGAATACTTGATGCCCACCATAGGCTAAGACACCTATTCCAGAGATCAAATGAAGAAAATTGCGACGTAGCGTCATGGCGCTATACCTTTTTTGAAAGGAGTAGCTGGGTTCAATGTTGAAAAAAACTGTGCAATTTGGGATATTTCTTCTTCTGTATAGCCTTTACTAATTTGATGCATCAGCGTCGCCTGTCGCTCCCCTTTTTGATACTCCTGCATTACTTTAACAATATGCGCACTCGGCATGCCAGTTAAATTTGGAATTATTGAATTTTTTGAAGATAAGAATGAAGTTATGGATGGACTATGGCAACCAGTGCATGAGGCAGCAAGTTGCGCTGAGATGAGGTCTGTAGATAAGGCTGAGAATGAGGCAAATTGAAGAAGGGTCCATAGTCCCATTCCCTTTGTGATGGTTTGTGTTATTCGCACACATGCCCCTTTAGAATTTTTATTTAATTCAGAAAGTATATTGAATATCTCTCATCTGTCTATTTTATTTCTAGAGCAGCCCAGTAAACATAAAAAATTACTAGATGCTCCAATTATGGTGAATCAAATATTGACTATAGGCCAAAATGCCCTTTATTTCCAAAATTGGCAATTCACTCATTTAAAGGATATAATCTTTTTTCAATTGAGGAAGCTTGGCAGAGCGGTTGAATGCACCAGTCTTGAAAACTGGCGAAGGTGAAAGCCTTCCGTGAGTTCGAATCTCACAGCTTCCGCCAATAGTCATGAACTGATGTGGGGTTTTTGCAAAATCCGCTTAATTTCCCCCCAATTTCCCCATACAACTGTTATTCCTCGTTCCTTTCCCTAGTGAGCAGCAAGTTCCTGAGCTTGGCTTCAGGTGCGGTGACAGCGGTTCTTCTATGACGTTCCTCATCCTCAATTGATGCCTCAAAGTCTCGGCTGCGTTGCGACTCCAGATCGAGACAATCCTTCGCTGTCCAAACCTTATCGGCTGGGCTACGGCTAATGCGCAGAGCAATCAGCGCATTGAGAGGGATTTTTGTCTTGACTAGTGCTTTCATAGTCCTTAATTTATATACAAATATCGGACAAATAAACATCCATTAGTAATTAAAAATCCATATAAAACAATGATTTATATGGAAAATAAAAATCGATAGTTGACTCTTCATGGCTTTTAACCTTCATCAGAAGATGAGCACATCTCATGTGTAATCTAATGTTTAATCACAAATCGACGTCATCTAACATCTATCCGTATTTGTCAACCATCTTGCCTTGCTTTAAAACTTATCTTGTAAAGGTTCGACTCCTCCTTAAGGCAAGGGATTTCTTGCTGGTTTCTTGCTAAAATTGAGATCAAATACTTTAAGGGATATTTTTTGAAATTAAATCAAATTTCTATTGATACTGAATATCAAGGTATTTCAGATACAACTTGGCAAGCACTTTTTGAGAAAGCAATTTCCTCTGGAGTTCTTACAAAGCGTCACGAACTTTTTTCAGGAAATGAAATTAATGTCAGCGAAAAACGCCCTGCTCTTCATACTGCCCTAAGAAATATCAGCAAATCACCAGTCCTTGTTAATGGCATTAATATCATGCCTCAAATCGAGGCGATATGGCACTCGATTGAGAGGATCGATAATCAACTCCGAGGAGTTACCGATATTATTCATATCGGTATTGGTGGTTCAGACTTTGGCCCAAAACTTGTGTGTGATGCATTACTACAAAAACCTCACAAAGAAAATAGAAATATTCGTATCCATTTTTTGAGCAATTTAGATAGCGCACAACTTGAGCCCATTCTCAAAACAGTAGAGGCCAAATCAACTCGGATCATTATTGTTTCTAAAGCGTTCACAACTCTCGAAACGATCCAAAATGCAACTACTGTCTTAGATTGGCTAAGTAACCAAGGAGTCTTAGCTCAAGAGATAAAGAATAACATCTTCGCTGTAACCGCTAATCCACAGCAAGCGATTACATTTGGGGTTTCCCCAGAAAATATTTTGCCTTTTTGGGATTGGGTTGGCGGACGATTTTCTGTCTGGTCTGCAGTAGGACTGTCCATTGCTCTTAAGTTTGGCTTTAAAGTTTTCCAGGAGTTCTTAGCTGGTGCCTATGCCATGGACCATCATTTTAAGACTGCCGAGCCCATCAATAATCAACCTCTTAAACTTGCTCTGACTACCTACCACAATCAAATTCGCTTCGGATCAAAGTCACAAGCAATTATTCCTTACGCGCACCGCCTACAATTATTTACTGAGTGGCTTCAACAGCTTGAAATGGAAAGTAATGGAAAGACGGCGACTTTAGATAATCACTCTACAACTATAAGTGCCCCAGTCATTTTTGGCACACCAGGTACCAATGCCCAACATTCTTTTTTTCAAATGCTCCATCAAGGCCCCGAAATTATCCCTGTAGACTTTATTGCAATTCGAGAACCTATGAGTGATTTACCGCAAGCCAAAATACATCACCGTATGCTGATCGCGAATTGTTTAGCTCAATCGCAAGCCCTTGCTTTAGGAAAACCATCAAATAGCTCTGATAACAACCTGAATGAAAAATATCCGGGAATGCGTCCAAGTAATTTAATTTGGCTACCTCGTTTAGATGCTTTTAATTTAGGATCTTTAATGGCGCTTTATGAGCACCGTACTTTTTGTTTGGGTGTTTTATATGGTTTAAATTCTTTTGACCAACCCGGTGTCGAACTAGGTAAAGTGTTAGCAAAACCTATCGATGAGGCCTTATCTAACCCAAGCAAGCTATCCTTACTCAATTCCTTTGATGACATTACGAAAAAGCGAATTGAGTGGTTTAACTCGAAAACTTAAAAACTCCTATGCTTAATCTATCACCTACTATTTTTAAAGCGTATGACATACGGGGAATTATTGATAAAACTCTAGATCCCACAGTAGCATACCGAATAGGTCAAGCCTTTGGCTCTATGATGGCAGAGCAAAACGAAACACATATCGTAGTAGGGAGAGATGGTCGTTTATCAGGTCCAGATTTGATGACTGGTTTAACACAAGGTCTGATGAGTGTCGGAATTCATGTGATTGATCTAGGCATGGTATCAACACCCATGGTGTACTTTGGTACAAATCACATGATTAACGGCGTCTCGCCCAAGTCTGGCATCATGATTACCGGAAGTCACAATCCCCCCGATTACAACGGTTTCAAAATGGTTTTAGGCGGCCAAGCTATTTATGGTGATCAAATCAAAGGGATTTTTACCCGTATTTCGGAGGAAAACTTTCATATCCCAGAACACCAATCAAGACGCTATGAACACGATATCTTTCCCAGTTATATTGAACGCATTACATCAGATATAAAACTCGCGCGCCCCATGAAGATTACAGTAGACTGTGGCAACGGTGTGGGCGGAGCATTTGCAGGTCTGGTTTTTAGAGCACTAGGTTGTGAAGTGACTGAACTCTTTTGTGAAGTTGATGGTAATTTTCCTAATCACCACCCCGATCCAGCCCACCTTGAAAATCTTGAGGATTTAATAACTGAGTTAGCCTCAAGTTCAAGTGAAATTGGGTTAGCTTTTGACGGTGATGCAGATCGCTTAGGAGTTGTGACCAAAGATGGATCAGTTATTTTTCCTGACCGTCAAATGATGCTTTATGCAAAAGATGTGCTTTCACGTAACCCCGGTGGCGAAATTATTTACGATGTCAAATGTTCTCGTAACCTCGGACTTTGGGTTACCCAGCATGGTGGCAAACCAACGATGTGGAAAACTGGCCATTCTTTAGTTAAGGCTAAATTAAGAGAAACAGGTGCGCCCCTTGGTGGAGAAATGAGTGGTCATATTTTCTTTAAGGACCGGTGGTTTGGCTTTGATGATGCCATTTATACAGGAGCAAGACTGCTCGAGATATTAAGTAAAGAGCCTGATATCAATCACACCTTACATAGCTTGCCAAATGCAATTTGTACGCCTGAGCTTCAACTCGAATGCTCTGAAGGAGAACCCTTCACACTTCTTGATCATGTTAAGGCTCACGCAATATTTGAAGGTGCAGATTCCATCAATACTATCGACGGTATTCGTGTTGAGTATCCCGATGGCTTTGGTTTAGCACGACCCTCAAATACGACACCAATTGTTGTGCTACGTTTTGAGGCTGATACTCAAGAAGCAATCCAACGCATCCAAGAGAGTTTTAGATCTGTGCTTTTAGCAGCAAAGCCTGATGCGAAACTGCCTTTTTAATCCCTAATATCCACACCATGAGCTCGACAATTCTTAAAAGTTACGAATTTTCTCTACCTAGCGTAGAAGGGCCAACATGCCTTGCTAATGCTTGGGCAAAAACACCTCAAACAATTGAGCCTCAAGAAAAAGTAATTATCAAAAACCGTATAAAAAAATTACTTCTGGAAAGAAACGCCGTTATCGTTGCTCATTATTATGTTGATGCTGAAATTCAAGATTTGGCGATTGAAACTGGTGGATTTGTCGCAGATTCTCTTGAAATGGCGCGCTTTGGTCGTAACCATTCTGCCCAAGAATTAATTGTAGCTGGAGTTCGCTTTATGGGGGAAACGTCCAAAATACTTTCCCCTGAGAAGAGAGTATTGATGCCCGATCTTGATGCGACATGTTCTCTGGACTTGGGATGCCCTAGTGAAGAGTTTAATCGCTTCTGTGAAGCCCACCCCGATCGAACGGTTGTTGTGTACGCGAATACTTCAGCTGCTGTTAAAGCAAAAGCTGATTGGATGGTGACTAGTTCATGTGCCCTTGCCATCGTGCATCGACTGCATCAAGAGGGTAAAAAAATATTATGGGCCCCTGATCGCCATTTGGGACAATACATTCAAGACCAGACCGGAGCTGACATGCTCTTATGGGACGGAGCATGTATTGTTCATGATGAGTTTAAAGCGATTGAATTGAAGGCGCTTAAACTGATTCACCCTCATGCGAAAATTTTAGTTCATCCGGAATCTCCTGCTGAAGTCGTCAAACTTGCTGATGTTGTTGGCTCAACCTCCGCAATGATCAAGGCTGTTGTTGAAGATCTTGCTCTGGAGTTTATTGTAGCTACCGATCAAGGCATACTGCACCGCATGCGTCAACTAGCACCTCATAAAAAATTAATTGAAGCCCCTACCGCAGGACAGAGTGCCACCTGCAAAAGCTGTGCAAATTGTCCTTGGATGGCAATGAATGGCCTTCGTGGAATCTTGAATTGCCTTGAACATCAGGAAGGCGAAATTGTTGTTGATGAGTCTATCCGTATCAAGGCTTCTAATTGCATTGAGAAAATGCTGACCTTTACAAAAGATCATCCCGATCTTTTGGCAAAAGCTCAACATGGGTTTGTGAAAAATCTTGGTGCTGCGTAATGTTCCTACTCATTTGTTTGATATAAACTCTTAAGATGTTTGAATTTAACGAATCCTTAGAACAAGCGCGCCGGCGTAATGTTGAGAATGCTCTGACTGAAGATATTGGCACTCAAGATTGGACAGCTCAACTCATTCCTTCAAATCAACGTGTGATCGCTCAAGTAGTCGTAAAGCAAGCTAACGCAATCCTTTGTGGTCAAGAATGGTTCAATGATTGCATTAAATTTCTCGACCCGAGTGCAAATATTAACTGGCTATATCGTGATGGGGACGAAATGCTAAGTCAATCCCCCATCTGTGAAATCAATGCAAATGCCCGCGCACTTCTCTCAGCGGAACGCCCCGCCCTTAATTTTTTACAATTACTTTCGTGGACTGCAACAACAACAAGTCATCACGTTCATGCGATTGCCGATATTCATGCAAATCCTAAAGGCTGCTCTATTTTAGATACTCGAAAAACTATTCCTGGTCTTAGGCAAGCTCAAAAATATGCTGTCCGAGTAGGCGGTGGGAAAAATCAACGTATAGCACTTTGGGATGGGATTTTGATCAAAGAGAATCATATTGTTGCTGCTGGCAGCATTTCTGCCGCACTCAAATCTGCACAAGAACTTCATTCCAGCGTAGAAATTCAAATTGAAGTGGAATCTATTTCTGAACTCAAAGAAGCAATCGCGGCGGGAGCCAAGAGTATTCTCATAGACGATTTCACTTTAGATGAAATGAAACTAGCTGTAGAAATAGCACAGTTTGAGGTTTTACTCGAGGTATCAGGCGGTGTAGAGTTAAATCAGTTACGAGCTATCGCAATGACAGGCGTTGACCGGATCTCTATCGGAAAATTAACAAAGGATGTCTTAGCTATAGATTACTCGATGCGAGTGCTTCAGCGCATTGAGTTATAAGCTCAAGTCCCTATTTTTCTACTTTAATTGGGCTGGTTCAAGTATGGTTGGATATGACACCGCAAAGGTGTCTGGATAATCCCGACTGTAATGAAGACCTCGGCTTTCTTTGCGAGCTAATGCAGACCGAACAATGAGTTCGGCGCAAACTAGTAAATTACGAAGTTCAATTAAGTCTCTAGTTACTTTAAAATTAGCGTAATAATCATGAACCTCCTGACTGAGTAGTTCAATTCGGTGCAACGCTCTCTCTAAACGACGATTCGTTCGAACAATACCAACATAATTCCACATCAATGCTCTCAACTCATCCCAATTATGAGAAATAACAACCTGCTCATCAGCATTCTCTACTTTACTGTCATCCCAAATCTTAATGGGAGGAATATCTCTAGATAGATCTTTCAGGATTGCCTTTGCTGTTGCCTTGCCTATCACGACACATTCAAGCAATGAATTACTCGCAAGACGATTAGCGCCATGTAACCCAGTACATGTAGCTTCTCCTACCGCATAAAGACCTTTTAAATCTGTTCGCCCTTCTAGGGTCGTTACAATTCCACCGCAAGTGTAATGCGCTGCAGGAACTACTGGAATCGCCTCTTTAGTCATATCAATGCCAAGCGATAAACACTTAGCATATATGGTTGGAAAATGTTCATGAATAAACTCTTCACCAAGATGAGTCGCATCGAGTAAAACAAAATCTAACCCGTGTTTTTTGAGCTCAAAGTCAATCGCTCTAGCCACAATATCCCGAGGGGCTAGTTCCATACGCTCATCATGATTTGCCATAAAACGAGTGCCATCTGGTAATTTAAGTTGTCCACCCTCACCTCGTAAAGCCTCGGTAATCAAGAAACTCCCGCCCTGAGGATGATATAAGCAGGTTGGGTGAAATTGAATAAATTCCATATTTCCAACACGACAGCCAGCCCTCCATGCCATCGCAATACCATCTCCAGTAGCCGTCTCTGGATTGGTTGTATATTTGTAAACTTTACCAACACCCCCTGTTGCTAAAACCACATCCGTTGCCGTCAACGCTACAACAGCACCAGATTGAATATCTAGAGCATAAATACCGTAGCAGTAATCATTCTTGATTTGTTTTTTTGAACTCAACGTCAATGGCGCATCTAAGTGCTTGTTTGTAATTAAATCCAACGCAATCCAGTGTTCTAATATTTCGATATTAGGATGATTTTTAGCCTTAATCAGAAGTGCATCATGAATCGCTTTTCCAGTAGCATCGGCAGCGTGTGCTATTCGTCTATGTGAATGTCCACCTTCTTTGGTTAAATGTAATCCAAGAGGGCCTTGTGGGTCTAGAGTAAAAGACACCCCTTGATCTAACAACCACTGAATCGCTTGTGAACTATTTTCAGTAATAAAACGTGCAGCAGACTCGAGCACGAGACCTGCACCCGCTTCAAGTGTATCAATGACATGAGAATCAAAACTGTCTTTTTGATCTAAAACACCGACAATTCCACCTTGAGCCCAGGCTGTTGCCGCCTCAGTTAATTGTCTCTTTGCAAGAATAATTACTTTTCGTTCATTGGCAGCTTCAAGTGCCACTGTTAATCCAGCTAAACCAGCACCAATGACGATTAAATCGGCATGGCGAGTTAAATTAGCCATAGAGATAGGCTTATTTTCATTCATTATTCTTGGTTTTGCGCTTGATATTAAAGGAATAACGATATCAGAATTTAAGCAAATGGGTTTAATCCGCTACCCGCACTTAGAATATAGAAGCTTTAATGGGCAAATTTAGTGTTCATCTAAGTGAAAAAACCATCAAGTCGTCATGGTATTTCGTTTAATATCAAAGGCATGAAATTTTAAATTTCGTAAGAACCTCATCGAGACATGAAAAAAACCTTTAATACATTAGTTTTTCTGCTGCTGGCTTTGTCTCTTGGAGCATGCTCGACCTTACAACGCCTACCCGCAGTTCCTAAAGCTGATCTGCCCAAAGCACATCCCGTTAATCTCAATAGCGTACGTTATCTGACCTCCTCTGAAGAGGGCTTACAGCAAATGGTCCTAGATTTGCTGGATGCTCAAAAAACAGTTGGATCACCTCGCCGTGAATCTATTCCTAGCTTCTTATCAATTTCTGGTGGAGGAGATAAAGGTGCTTTTGGCGCTGGCCTACTCAATGGTTGGACAGAACACGGAGACCGACCTAATTTTGTCCTTGTCACAGGTGTGAGTACAGGAGCTCTGATTGCTCCATTTGCATTTTTAGGAAGTGCTTATGACGAAGAACTCAAAAAAGTCTACACAGAGTCTAGCCCAAAAGACATTTTTGTAGCACGTGGCGTATACAGCGCATTATTTAAAGATAGTTACGCTGATACAACGCCACTTTACAACTTAATTTCTAAATATATTACCCCTGAATTTTTATCAAAAGTGGCGTATGAATATCAAACTAAGCGTCGCTGGCTTTTAATTGGTACAACAAATATCGATTCTGGGGTTCCTGTGATTTGGAATATGGGTAAAATTGCTTCCTTTCAGTCTTCTGAAGCTTTGGAACTATTTCGTAAGATCTTATTAGCCTCAGCATCTATTCCAGGCGCATTTCCACCCATCATGCTTGATATGGAACTTAACGGAAAACGCTATCAAGAAATGCACGTCGATGGCGGAACTTCCGCTCAAGTCTTTCTCTACCCAAGTTCTCTGAAGAAACTTGCACAAGAACAAGGGTATAAATCAATCAATAACGCTCAAGCCTATATTATTCGCAATGCCCGTCTCGAAACCGATTGGAGCGATACTGAAAGAAGAGTTATCCCTATCGTCACAAGATCTATATCTAATTTAATTCAGACCCAAGGCCAAGGAGATTTGTTAAAGATCTACGAAACCACACAGCGCGACAAAGTGGGCTATAACCTTGCTTTTATTGGGAGTGATTTTACGGTTCCTCATTTAGGGGAGTTTGAACCCGAATTCATGTCTGCGCTATTTAATTACGGCTTTGAGCGGGGTAAGGCAGGATACCCTTGGGGACACCAACCACCAGGTTTTGAAAATGCACTAGAAAAGGATGTAGAGATACATTCAGAAAAAGTTATAGTAAAAATCAATCCGGAAATTCTACTCGTTAAAGATGTAAAAAAGAGAAAGAAGCCCCAGCAACCTCCTGTTAAAGAATTGCCAAAGTAGACTTAAGTAATTACCCCCCTGCTTATCGTTAAAATAAGATATGAAGAAAATTCTTATCGCATGTATCTTTATATTAACGTCTTGCGTCCAGAATTCTAATCTACCTCTGGATAAAGGTATTCCCCCGCAACAAACTAAACATGTGGATCCTAAAACTAGAAATAAGTTGTGTCTCTCGCAATGTGATTTTTTAACTTCTCGTTGCATTGCTTTTTCACCTCGCTCTACTCAAAGTTGCAACGAGGGATTACCCATATGCTACGACGCTTGTCCACCAAATTGATATTTATCTATTTGTGCACACTTCCACAAGTATCCATAAAAAAAGCTAGGTAATAACCTAGCTTTTTTTCGAACAGATCTCTTTAAAAAACCTTTGGAGTCAAATTAGCCCCCCTGTTTAACCGTTACCTTCTTCATAAGTTCAGCGACTGCCTCTTGCTGACGTCGTGAAAGAATTTGTTGGCCAACTGTATTTTTAGCTTCTTCAAATGGAGGTATTTTGACCTTTCGAATATCATCCAAACGAATAATATGCCACCCTGAAGCCGTTTTGATAGGTTTAGCCGTTGATTTACCTTTAGTCAATGCAACGACAGTATCTCCAAGTGGTGGGACTAATTGATCAGGTAAAACCCAATTCGCAATTGAACCACCTTGAGCTGCAGACACTTTTTCTAAAGACTTTTCTTTCGCTAATTTAGCAAAGTCTCCACCAGCATTAACTTGGGATGCAATACTATTGGCTTCAGTCTCATCAGCTACTAATATTTGAGATAATTTATATTCATTCGAGTTCCGACCATCCTTAGTCAAGGCTACTTGGCGGTCGTATTCTGCTTTAATCTCAGCCTCAGTTACGGGATGCTCCTTTAAATATTCCTGAAACCATAATTCTTTCAAGATCTGTTGCTGAGCCAACTTAATTCGCTCAGGATTATCACCTTTCTTTTCTATGCCGGATTTTTTAACATCTTGCAAAATAGCTTCACCAACGATCAACTCACTCGCAATCGCATTTCGCACTTCAGGACTATCTTTAACCCCACGAGCTTCCGCACCTTTTAAGGCTTGTTCGAGCTCTTTAACCATAATCTTTGTGCCATTAACAGTTGCTAAAATCTGAGCATCAGGACCCTTTTGTTTTTGGGCATAAACTGAAGTAGCACTAACAGCCAACAATGCCATTAAAAAAAGGGATGCAACGTATTTTTGTTTCATTTAAAAATTCCTAAAATTGAAAATGTAATGCTAAAAGTAGCAAATACATATTTATTAAAATAATACTCTGCTCATATTTCACTTCCAAAAGATGAGGCTAATCCTGCTATATCTGGCCTTAGTGTCTATAGCTGTAAATTGATCCTAAAATAATAACAGACTAAAAAAGCTAATCTTCTTTCATATTCGATGATTTCACAACCAAAGATAAGCGTGCTCGCTCTTCAGTCAAATATTTTTGAAAGGATTTCAGATCTCCCCCAACTGGCTCAATCCCTTGCGACATTAATCTATCTTTGATCTCTGGACGCTTTAAAGCAGCATTCACTGCTAAATTCATTTTTTCCATAATTTCCTCTGAAGTGCCTTTAGGTGCAAAGAGTCCAGTCCAGTGGCCAATAAACACATTGGGATAACCTAACTCTTTCATCGTTGGCACATCATTCAATGCAGAAATTCGGGTGCTCCAGGTTGATGCCAAGGGTTTTAGCTTCCCACCTTTAATTTGAGGTATTACTACTACACTAGCCTCAGATGTAATATCAACCTGATGCCCGACCACGGCAAATACCCCCTCTGAACCACTTTTATAGGGAATAATTTCAAAGGCACTTCCAGTTGAAATTTTTAACATTTCTGCTACAAAATGCGGCGTACTCCCGGTGCCTGCTGTTGAAAAATTAAGGGGCTTTATTTTTTTTGATCCTTCAACTAAACCTTTAATGTCATTGACTGGAGAATCTGACGCAACCACAATAATAGAAGGACTAACCGATATCATCACTATAGGTAATAAATCGCTTTCTTTATAAGGCATCTTTGTTTTAATGAGACTATTTGTCACAATGCCTGCAGCAGGGGCCAGAAATGTGTACCCATCTGGTGCGCTCTTAGCAACAAAATCAGCTCCTAAAACAGAACCTGCGCCAGGTTTGTTTTCAACAATAACCGCTTGACCTAATTCTTTGGATACTCCTTCAGCTACGGCCCTGGCAACTAAATCATTAGCTCCACCTGGGCCAAATGGGACTACGACTTTAATAGTACGTGACGGCCAATTATCTGCAAACGCTTGAAATCCCATTAATAAAAATAAAGATAAGAAGATACAATTTTTTAGAATGCCTTTAATAGTGCCCAAACGATACATTAGAACTCTCCTAGTTAAATTATTTTGAAGCAAATGAATTGCTGTAATCTTGCGCAACAGCTTCTGCAACTCTAATCCCATCGACACCAGCTGACAATATACCACCCGCATAGCCAGCACCTTCTCCCGCTGGATACAATCCTTTGATGTTTAAACTTTGGTAATCTAGCCCCCGCGTAATTCGAACGGGTGAAGAAGTCCTCGTTTCAACTCCAGTGAGAATGGCATCATTCATCGAAAACCCTTTAATCTTTTTTTCAAACATGGGTAAGGCCTCACGAATGGCTTCAATAGCAAAGGAAGGTAGACTCGTGGACAAATCCGTTAAGTGAACACCGGGTTGATATGAAGGTATAACCGTTTTAAATTCCGATGAAGCTCTTCCTACTAAAAAATCTCCAACAAGCTGTCCTGGCGCTTCATAATTTTGGCCACCAAGATCGAAAGCCTTGGATTCTAATTCCCTCTGAAACTCTATCCCAGCAAGTGGTCCGCCTGGGTAATCTTCAGGAGTAACGCTAACGACAATAGCTGCATTGGCATTTCTTTCGTTCCGAGAATATTGACTCATTCCATTTGTCACCAAATGGTTGGGCTCAGATGCGGCAGCAACTACAGTCCCTCCAGGGCACATACAAAAACTATAAACAGCACGACCATTACTCGCGTGGTGGACTAATTTGTAATCTGCAGCACCAATAATTTCATTACCCGCATGAGGTCCTAAGCGTGCTTGATCAATAATGGATTGAGGATGTTCAATTCGAAAGCCTACAGAAAATGGCTTAGCCTCTAAATACACTCCTGCTTTCTCAAGCGCGACCAGAGTGTCTCGAGAACTATGCCCCAATGCCAAGACCACATGATCGGCCTCTAATACTTCGCCACTTGCTAATTGCAATCCGGTGATCTGTTGGTTTTTAATATAAAAATCTGTAACTCTCTGCGAAAACCTGATCTCACCCCCTAAACGAATAATTTCCTCACGCATTTTTTCGACAATCCCTACAAGACGAAAGGTGCCAATATGCGGTTTAGAAACATATAAAATTTCCGGAGGTGCGCCAGCCTTGATAAATTCTTGAATAACCTTTCGGCCATAAAATTTAGGGTCTTTTATTTGGCTATATAACTTACCATCAGAAAACAACCCGGCTCCACCCTCACCATACTGAACATTAGATTCGGGATTGAGTATGTTTTTCCGCCACAATCCCCATGTGTCCTGAGTTCTTTCTCTGACTTGCTTTCCTCGCTCTAAAACAATAGGATTAAACCCCATTTGTGCAAGTATAAGTGCGCTAAATAAACCACAAGGTCCAAGTCCAATGACAACTGGCCTTAACTTCATTTGACTTGGGGCCTTTGCAACATAATGATAGCTAGTATCGGGTGCAAGGCGGATATAGGGATCATTGACCAAAGAATGAAGGACCTTTTCTTCATCTTTAACTGAGGCATTAATGGTATAAATTAAAGATAATTCTGAATTTTTTCTAGCATCATGACTTCTTTTGAAAATATCATGTCTGATCAAGTCTATTTCAGGAATCTTGAGCTTATGAATAATAGCCGACAGAAGATCCTCAATAGAATGACTTATTGGAAGTCTTAGTTCTGTGATTTGAATCATAAGGCTAAACGATACACTGAACTTGGTGTTTCTTCAAATTTCATTTGAAAAATCACTAAACCCCAATTAAAGCAGCTCCAATAACTCCAGCAGAGTCGCCTAATTCATGTTTAACAATCGGCGTTATCAACTCATCATTAAAGACATAATTTTTAATCGACTCAATACCCTCTTGATAAAGAGTTGTTTCATTAGATAAACCACCGCCTAATATGATGATATCAGGGTCAAGAATATTAATTAAATTTGCAAATGCTCTACCAAAACTGAAGTAAAAAATTTCTAAGCTACTGCGTGCGTGTCTATCACCTAATTTAGCTAAATTAAAAATTTCGCGAGCATCACTTGCTTTTCCAGGTTTTAAAGATTGCTCAGCATATATTTTTTCTAAGCCACTTCCTGATATGTAGGTCTCTACGCATCCTCTTCTTCCACAAAAGCATCTAGGGCCATTTGGATCAATGCTCATGTGGCCCCATTCACCAGATAAGTTTTGAGGGCCTCGTCTAATTTTTTTATTAGTAACTATACCTCCACCACAACCTGTTCCCATAATGACCCCAAAAACCAGATCATAATTTTTACCCGCTCCATACACTGCTTCAGCCAGCGCAAAACAATTAGCATCATTTTCAACAACTAATGCATGTGCTAAATGATCTTCTAACAAGGACTTTAATGGCAAGCCATTTAAACAAACGGTATTAGAATTTTTTAACATCCCGGTTTTTCCTGAAATACTGCCCGGAGTACCAACACCTAAGGTATGATCTCGATGACCAATCGTTTGTATTGCTGCTTGGTAAAGCATGTTGATTTGATTAAATATATGCTGAGGACCCAAACTGGCTTGGGTATCAGTTCGTTCGCGAAACGTAATTTTTTGGTCTTTACCTAGAACCACGACCTCTATCTTTGTTCCTCCCAAATCAATACCAATAAGGTCACAAGTCTGGGGTGCTTGAAAACTATTTTTCATATCGAATAATCCATAAACATCAATGACGCTCCCATTTTAAGCACACTCATTCTATTTGTTAATCACTTAGCTATTTAAGATTCATACTTGTCAGTATTTATACTAATTTATGATTTATGAGTAACAGTTCAAGTCCATAATATTTTTTTACAATATCACTTTAAAGGATAAGTTTCTTCATTACGCTATGAAAATCTTCACATCTACCATCTTACAAAAAATATTAATCAGTTTTGTAATTGCCGCATTAACTCCTTGGTGCTTTTCTCAAACTACTGCACCAAGTGATTTTAAGGTGATTCTTCTTGGCACAGGCAGCCCCAATCCAGTACTTAATCGATTCGGTCCAGGGGTTTTAATTCAAGTCGCAGGACAAAATTTACTGATTGATGCTGGACGCGGTGTCACACAAAGAATACATCAAGAAAAATTACCTTTAGGGCATATCAATGCACTTTTCATAACCCATCTTCACTCGGACCATATCGTTGGAATTCCAGATCTTTGGCTCACCGGGTGGCTTGAAACCCCTTACGGAAGAAGGAATGGATCTTTCAACGTATTTGGTCCAGTTGGAACTGCTGGACTCATGAGGGGTTTACAAGATGCTTATGCCTGGGATATCAACGCAAGAATTAAGGATCAAAATTTAAACCCTAATAATCTAACTCCGGTTGTTAAGGAAATCACCCAAGGTGAAATTTATAACAACAATGATGTCAAAGTAACTGCCTTTAATGTTGATCATGGCGAGTATCTTCAACCAGCATTTGGTTACAGGATTGATTATCGAGGTCGTTCTGTTACGATTTCTGGAGATACTAAATATAGTGAAAACTTAATTCAATTCGCTAAAGGTACCGATTTACTGATTCATCAAGTCGCCGCAGTTCCAGATGAATTAATGAAATCTCCAATTTTTAGCGTCATTATGTCTCACCATACCAAACCAAAAGAAGGGGGACTGATCTTTACAAAAGTTAATCCCAAATTGGCAGTCTATTATCATTTTTCTTTAAATAGCACCCCATCCATTCCAGCAGTCACTGAAAAAGAAGTTGAGGAACAAACAAGAACCACTTATTCGGGCCCCCTCGTTTTAGGGGAGGATCGAATGGTTTTTCACATTAGATCCAACCATGAGATCGACTGGTCAAGACAAAATAATTAATATTCTACGTTTAATAAATATCATCTGTAGCATCAATTGGGAGCTTGATAGGTCGTTTCAATCTCGCCGATAGATCGAATGCTTTTGTCAGCATTAAATTACGGTGCGCTTCTCGAGCAGTTGCCGCTGGTGTTGGCAGTCCAAGAGAAACTCGATTTAACCAGGATTCTGTTTCTTCGCGCATAGGTCCACGCAATTCACCTAGTGCCATGTCTCCAGGAGGATAGCTACCCAAGAAATCAACTCTTCTTGTTGAATCAGGCGCATAACCTTCGCCTTGAAATTGGCTAGTTGCAAGAACGATATCCCGGTGCGTATCATCTATGGTAAGTACACCTTCTGTACCAACGATACCTACATCTAAGCTATAAACAGCACCCGGCCAGATCACAGGTAGCGCCCAAGAAATAGTTGCTTGATAAATCGTACCATCAGAGAAAGTAATAATTCCTGAAGTAGCATCAATTCCTTTCCACTCTGGACCTAAAGCTTTATTAATAGAAGTAGCGTAAATCTCAACAGGCGTTTTACCTTCCATCATCCACATGACGATATCTAAAGCGTGAGTCCCTGAAATCACCATAGGTGATATTTTTTCAGGGAAACTTGTGCGTTTATAGTTGTCAATTGCAACTAGGCGATTCATAAAAGCTCTAGAAGTGACTAGAGTCACATCACCTAGTTGTCCAGTCCTTACTTTTTCTTTTGCAGTTAGCCATCTGCGTCTGAATCGCTGAGTATATCCAACAATGGCATCAACGCCAGCAGCTTCAATCGCTTTTAGAACACGTTCGGAATCACCTAAGTCTGTTGCTAAAGGTTTCTCAATCAAGATCGAATGTTTATTTTCAACGGCAAGCAATACCGGGTCCACATGCAAGTGTTCATCAGTTGCAATAATACTTGCATTAACTTCAGGCCGATTAAGTAGCTCCTTGTAATCTGAGGTTACAAAATCAGCTTGCAATTTTTCGGCTACAAATTTCGCACGCTCAGGATTTTTCTCTGCAATACCAATCCATCCGACTTGGGCATGCCTTGCAGCAACTTCACCCCGAAATAAGCCAACTCGCCCCGCACCGACAATTGCTAATCCAATATTTTTAGCTTGCCTATCTCTCACCGACTTCCTCCTGCGGCTGCTTTTAATTCAACTAAGGCTGGAGCCAGCGGTAAAGTTACAGGGTTTCCAGTTTCAGCAGAAATATCAGCTGCCATATAAACTTCCATCACCTGGCGTGCTTGTTCTGCTGTAACTAAGACATCACGATCGAGTGCAACAGCTTCGATAAAGTGAATTGTTTCACTCGCCATTGGGCCAGCAAAAACATGATCTACCTGCTCACCAGGCATAGTCGACATCGGGAGCTGCATTCCCTTGTTCACCGTATTTAGCACGACATCTTTATGACTATCATCTACTAATAATGCACCATCACGGCCTATAAACTCAATCCATGTGGTGGAGAAGTTTGGATATCCTGGAGGCAAGCTCCAGCCACCACCAACTACAAACGATAAACCATTGTCCATGGTCACAGTCATCCACTGCGTATCAGGAATATCAGCGCCAGTAGATTCACGCATAGCTCCATAGTTCACTTGCGAATAAACCTTCACTGGCTTGGCAGGCTCTAAACACCAGAACACAAAATCTAAATCATGCGTACACTCCATGGCGGCAGGAGATAACTTCACCCGACCAACAATTTTTTTACCCAAACTACGCGTTATATGCCTACTCACCAAAACACTCACAGGCTGGCCAATAGCGCCATCTTTAATTGATTTTTTAACGTACGCAAATTTAGGGTTAAATCTCTGTGAATAACCAATTGTAAATTTTAGTTTTGATTTTCTAGCGATGGCAATCAGCTCATCAGCCTCATGTAATTCCAAAGCAATCGGCTTTTCTAAAAATACATGCTTACCTGCAAGAAGTGCATCTCGTGCAATTGGGTAATGGGTTGTCTCAGGGGTTGCAGAAATAATCACAGCATCAATATCAGCAATTTTCAATAACTCTTTGTAATCAGTAGTCGCTGTTTTTGCATCTACTAATAATGCCATTTCTTTTAAACGTATTTCATTTGTCTCTGCAATATGAATATCTTTCACAAGGGCATTTCGTCTAGCGGTTTCGGTCCGAATACCACCACACCAACCTGTACCAATCACAGCAATATTGATTTGTTTCATTTTCTCTCCGTTTCGTAATGTTTATAGATGCACTGCTTTATTTTTATAACCACTAGTTTATCAATAATCAGGGTCACATTAAAAAAAATATCTCTGTAAAGTGCAAAATATTAGACTCAGCAAGATTCCACCCTAAGGTAAACCCTAATTTTTAAGTTTTAATAAAAATAGGGTTAAACATTTGTTTAAAAATCTAGTATATTTTATGCTGATCGAACTCAAAATAACTTGCTAGATTTTGTCAAAAGTATTCAGATCTTTATTTTTAACTTAATTTTTTACGATAGGAGATGCAGTGATTAAAAAACTTAGAACCGAACGCGACAACCAACAATGGATGCTTGACCTTGCCCTGAATATGAGGGGAAGAGTACAAAACTTTGAGCGCGATGATGCTGAAATTCCAGCTGGCAAAAGAGCTAGAAACTACCGGATGTTCCCAAAAATTTGGAGGGAGGCTGCCGAACGCAATGAGCGCTTAGCAAAGCTAGCTCAAGCTAAAGGGTCTAATGCCACAGCAACTTATCATTATGACCATGCGATTGAAGGCTATCGTATGGCTCAGCACCCAATTTATTACGACGATCACCCTGTGAAAAAAAGTTTATGCGACAAACTCACAGAAATGGTTGATTTAAGAAGCCAAACAGCAGACTATCCCATTGAGCGCGTTGAGGTTGAATTTGATGATGGTAAGACTATTTCATGCCTACTGCATCTGTTACCTGATCGTCGCAAAGCTCCAGTCGTGATTTATGTACCTGGAATGGATCAAACGAAAGAGGTGTTTCCTAAAGCCTATCACAATATTGGTAAAGAAAGAGGCTTTCATATCCTAGCTATGGACGGTCCTGGACAAGGGAATTCTAATATTCAAAAAATTCGTTCCGTTGGCGACAATTATGAGCGCGCTGGCGCAGCTGTCATTAGCTATCTAAAAACAAGGCCAGAAATTGATGGCGACAAAATTGCGATCTACGGGATCAGTATGGGTAGTTATTGGTCACTTCGTTTATCAAACTACGATCACCGTGCTGCTGCGGTTGTGTCTTCAGTTGCCTGCTTTAACCCTAACAACACAATCTTTACTCAATCTTCTCCGCGCTTTAAACAGATGTTTATGTATATGGCTGGATACGATGATGAGGAAAAATTCGATGTTGAGGTCGCTAAAGATATGACCGTCAGAGGCCACTTAGATAATATCAAGTGCCCCACACTTCTGGTGACAGGAGAGTTTGATCCACTTTGTCCACTTGAAGAAGCTATCGAAGCCTTTGAAGACTTAAAATCCCCTAAAGAAATGTGGGTTTTTGAAAATCAATACCACCCACTCTGGGGTATTTCTAATTTAGGTGGAATGGATTGTCATGACTATGTTTTTGATTGGTTAGAAGGTCTTTTCTCTGGCAAACAAAAGCCAACATTAAAAGGCAATATTTCTTATATCAAAGAGCATGGTGATGGTCCTTGGTCAGACTGCGAATGGGAACCAACGGTAGGTAGAGGTCAAGCGTATTTTTAATTTCTTGACCATTTAAGATAAACCCCTCTAATATTGAGTTCTAACAAATATTAGAGGGACAAAAGATGATAAATATCTTAATCAATTTATTTCGAGTAACCAGCGTCATTGGATCTTTGTTTTTAGTCTCCCTCACTTCAACTTTTGCCCAATCGAATTATCCAAACCGCCCAGTAAAGTTAATTGCGCCATTCCCCCCCGGTGGAACTAGCGATGTCCTTGCTAGAATTTTAGGGCAAAAACTCACTGAATCATTAGGCCAACCAGTCACAGTAGAAAATCGGCCAGGAGCAAGTGGCAATATTGGCCATGACCTCGCAGCAAAAAGTCCTCCCGATGGCTACACAATTCTTTTAACGAACAGCAGTACCGTTGTCAATAATCCTTTTTTGTATAAGCAAATGCCTTTTGACTTTTACAAAGACTTCACCCCGATTTCTATGGTCGCTATTGCTGGTCAAGTCATTGTTGTCAATCCTAATGTACCTGCTAAAACAATAGCTGAACTCACAGCTCTGGCCAAATCAAAGCCAGGTGAACTGAATTTTGGCTCTGGTGGAAAGGGAATTCAATCTCATATCACTGGCGAGATGTACAAAAACGCTACAGGGGTCGATCTCGTTCATATTCCATATAAGGGGACAGGTGTTGCAGTAACAGACTTAGTTGCAGGACAAATCCAAATCGTATTTTCCGATATGGCGCCAGCCATGCCTTTTATCAAGAGTGGAAAAATTCGCGCTTTAGCAGTGACTTCACCTCAGCGCATTGGGGTTCTTCCAGATGTCCCAACAATGATGGAAGCAGGTTTTCCTAATTTTGAAGCCTCCGTATGGTGGGCTATTGTTGCACCTAAAGGAGTACCACAATCGGTGGTCAATAAAATTAATTCAGATTTAAGCCGTATTATGGTGATGCCTGACGTGAAAGATTCTTTTGAAAAATTAGGGGTAAGCACTTCATATAGCAATCCTGAAAAAGTCTTTGAACAAGGCCGCAAAGAGTCTCCTATCATCGGAGAGATTCTAAAAAAAGCAGGTATTGAAAAAGAATAGTTTTAATGGTGCTTAATTGAGGCATTCAATATCACCCCAAAAACTAATCACTGAAGCGATAGCAATTAAAGCCCGACTATGATTGGAGCAACTGAAGCACCTTCAATGCGATGCCGTTGTAATGCTTTGGCTACAAACCCAGTTGATTTCATTTCTTCCACATAAAGCGATAAGTAAGAGGAAACTTCCTGAGATCTTGATTTAGGAACACCCATCGCTTGCTGTATCACCATAAAACGACCTGGCAATAATCTCAAATTTGGCAAACGAAGCTGGTCAGCCTCAAGCTGCTGCTTAACTCCTGCGGCAACTTCAAAGTTTCCTTCTAAGAAAAAATCAACTACTTTGGGTGAAGTAGGCGCTCGAACAAGCTGCGCATTTTTTAACTCTCGACTGAGGTACAAATCATATGCGCTCCCCTTTCCAACAACAATACGCCGTCCAATCTGATCCACTTCTTCATTTTTAGTGAGTTTAGATTCATTTCTGACAAGGTAAGCGCCTTCAATCAATACATAGGCTGAGGTGAAAGTAATCCCCTCACCCCGTAATGGATCGATAGCAAAAAAACCAAAATCTGCTTTATCCTGCGTCACCGCATCAACCGATTTTCCTGCAGAGTCAAATACTAAGATCTCTAGGTCAATCTTTAACGTTGCCGCTAAATTTTTAGACAAATCAATAGAAACTCCAGAAACTTCTCCAGTAACAGAGTCACGCCGCGCCAAAATAGGATTACCTAAATTAATAGATGCGCGAAGCTTTCCATAGGGAGCGATTTGCTGGAGAAATTGCGGGCTCATATCAATATATAACTCAATACCGTTAGCCAAACCTTGGTAAATTAAAAGTCAGCAACTGCGCACCTCGTGGGAAATGAATAGGACCATGCGGCTTATCATTCATCACAGAAAAGAAATCCCATACCCCTAATTTTTGATCTTCAATTTCAACGCCACCTGAAATAATGAGAGCAGCATTTAAGTTTTTTGAAGTCATCACTGGAGATACCTTACCTGGAGCAACATGGACAACATTCACAATCAGCTTGCCACAACCATGATCAACTAAGGTCTTAACTTTTACACCCTCTTCAACTTCATGCCACTCTAAGGCTGACTGATGAATTAGTCTGTACTCTTTCTTTCCTGAGAGCTGCTGAACTTCACTATGGTAATAGCTTCCTTGAAATGCACTTAACAAAATACATCCTTCTGGGTAACTTAATGGTCCATGTGGTTCATGACTAGGGCCTAAAATAACATCTAAAGGTCCCAATGTTAAGCCATCAACAATCGCTTTACCCTTTAGGACGGTTGTCGCATGCATCCCAGCGTGAATATGGCGAGGTTCAATCGAACCGACATAATAGTCAATGAGCCGCAAACACAGCCCTGTATTTTCATCATCTAAATACATTCCGGCTTTACTTGGCCAGTTGTCCACATTGATACGATCTTCCCATGGAATTTCTTTTAGATAACTTATCTTAAAACCAGCAACAGATTTCATGATGTCTCCTGACGTGTAACTTATATTTTTAATTTTAATTTTTACTACTTGATGATAAACTAATTTTTATAGATCGAATTCAAGACCTTAGGGTTCATCCTTAAACTATAAATATAACTAAATTAAAAAATATGAGACTTAAGATTATCATCTTAGCCCTAGGCTTATTACAATTAACCTATACTAATCAAATACTTGCGG
>Ga0194047_10000235_pt1 | contig 37479 bp, 33 predicted proteins | sample JunL225m_MetaG_2_FD_160070 | JGI IMG/M metagenome (GOLD analysis project Ga0194047, IMG submission 160070) | Anoxic zone freshwater microbial communities from boreal shield lake in IISD Experimental Lakes Area, Ontario, Canada - Jun2016-L221-5m | ecosystem: Environmental > Aquatic > Freshwater... | reverse complement strand
CTTTAACATCCAATCAAAGAATCGATCAAATTGTTTATTGATGGCGAATTCCTTGGCATGCACTCCAGGCTTGGGAAGGAATTTGCTGCAGAGCATTGGAACAACAGTTAAAGAAACAATTGCAGACACAAAAATTGACAAGGACACAACAACAGCAAATTCCCTAAAAAGTAAGCCAATAGGACCAGCCATAAAGAAAAGGGGGATAAATACAGCAATCAAAGAGATTGAAATGGAAATAATCGTGAAGCCCACTTCTTTACTGCCCTTGAGTGAGGCCTTTAGTGGATCCATGCCATCTTCAATATGGCGCATAATATTTTCAAGCACCACAATCGCATCATCAACTACTAATCCCACTGCGAGCGTGATGCCCAACAAAGAAATGTTATCCAGGCTGTACCCTAAGAAATACAAGAGAAAAAATGCACCAATCAGTGAGATAGGCAAACTGATGGAGGGAATTAAGGTTGCTGAAGCATGCTTTAGGAACAAAAAGATAACCAAGACGACCAGAAGCACAGTCAGCGCTAGGGTGATATTAACGTCATGAATCGCCTCAATAATAGACAGGGATCTATCATTCAATAGTTGAAGCTTGATCGAATCAGGCATTTGTTTTTGTAACTCTGGAATCAATGCCTTAATTGAATTCACTACTTCAACAGTATTAGCGTTAGGTTGACGCAGAACTGCAATCGCAATTGAGCGCTCGCCATTAGCGCTGGCAAAGCTTTTCACATCCTCGTAGCTCTCCATGACCTCAGCTACATCTTTTAGGTAAATAGGCAAGCCATTCTTCTGGCTAATGATGAGATTCCCAAACTCTTCTGCCTTGACAAGCTGCTCATTTGCGTAAATAGTAATTGATTGGCGTGGGCCATCTAAGACGCCTACTGGGCTATTGGAGTTTGCTTTATTTACTGCCGCAGCAATGTCATCCATCGTGAGATTACGATTGCCTAATGCGTCTGGGTGTACTCGAATACGGACTGCATAGCGTTTTGCACCATAGACCAATACTTGTGCAACACCGCTAATAGTTGAGAGATTTGGTGATAGCAAATTTTCAGCATAAGCATTTAAATCCGATAAGCTAACCGATGGTGAGTTCATCCTGACAACAAGTACAGGCGTATCAGCGGGATTGACTTTGCGGTATGACGGTGGAACTGTCATTTCTATAGGGAGACGTCTTTGCGCCCTCAGTAATGCTGCCTGTACATCAACCGCGGCCTTGTCGATATCTCGGTTGTTATTAAATTCCAAGGAAATACTAGTGCTACCCAGAGAGTTCACTGAGCTGATGACCTTAATACCATCAATAGTGGAGAACTCTTTTTCAAGAGGCAGTGCTACGGCAGAAGCCATATTCTCAGGTGATGCACCCGGTAAGGATGCGCTGACCGAAATGATCGGGGTATTAAAACTTGGTAGGGCAGCAACAGGAATATTGAAGTAGGCAACTGTTCCTGCAACAACGGTTGCTATCGAAAGCAATACCGTCATTACGGGACGCCGAATACATAATTCGGAAAGCGTCATTTTTTCTCTGTCGCAGGTGTGTTTTTAGGGGCAGATTGAGGCTTCGCTTCACGGACCTTGCCGCCGGGACGCAAGTTTTGCTTGCCTTCAACAACTACCTTATCGCCTGCTTCAATACCGGTGATTATGCTAGAGCCCTGGTATTCATAAAGAACTTTCACCGGCTTAGACACGGCTTTACCATCTTTATCAACGGTATAAACAATGCGACCACGTGGATTCAACACAATAGCTTGGGATGGTACTGCAAGTGCATCTTTCAAAGTATTTGCAACCAATGAAACACGGGCGAATTGCCCGGGCAGTATCGTCATTGCATCATTCGGTATTTGTGCTTTTACACGCACGGCCGCAATGGAAGGGTCGACTTGGTTATCGATTACCAATACTTTTCCTTCATAGGCTTTCTTACCCGAGTCACCCACTGTTACTTTGACAGTTAAAGGCTCACCGTCAAGCTGATTCTCAAGCAAGATTGGAATATCTTTTTCCGGAATCACAAATTGCACATTAATAGGGTTGAGTTGGGTAATAGTGACCATAGCGCCAACGCTAGAGGTTGCAGTAGAGCTAGTAGCTGTCGTCACCACGTTACTGGCTTGTACGAGCGAGCCTGGGAATACGTTCACAATTCCCGCGCGTCCATCAATCGGTGATCGGATGAAATCAAAGGATAGTTGGGTTTCTGCTGCTCGTGCCGCTGCGAGTGTGGACTTGGCATTTGCAGCTGAAGTTTCTAAACCTGCCTTAGAAATGAAATTTTTAGCAACCAGCTCTTTTGCGCGGATGTACTGGCTTTGCGCATCGTCTGCTAGGGCTTTCAGCTTTTCGTAATTTGCCTTATCATTTCTGTCATCTAGTGTAAAAAGTAAATCCCCAGCTTTAACCTCTTGACCATCCTTCACATTGATTTTGACCACCGTATTGGTAATCATTGGCCTAATATCGACAATGGCATTAGAAACAATGGTGCCAGTGGCTTCAATAATCAGAGGAATATCTTTCTTATCAACGACGATAGTGGTGACTGTAGTAGGACCACCTGCTTTATCGGCTGCCGGAAAAAAATAATCATAAGTTTTGGAGCCAGCGTATAAAACAATCAGCGCGATCAAGATTCGCCATTTAAACTTCAAGACAAAAGCTTTTACGGACGCAAAAGAAATTTTCGGTATGCGAGGTGATAATTTGTTCCAAAGCGCGCATAGACGAGACTTGGCAAAGCCAAATAGTTGCGCAAGCTTGGCAGGTAATTTATTCAGCGTAGATTCTATTTTTGACACGGTCTCGTTTTTCTAGGTTTTTTAGGATTCTAATGGGGTTTTTGGTCGCTGTAGTGACTGTGCATTCTCTCATAGGAGACTAAAAAATGATGGCAGCCCTAAGCTTATCCACACTAGCTTAAAAACTCCTCAACCCCCTTATTTGCAAGCTGATCTGCCAGTTCATTGCCGGGGTGGCCATTATGCCCACGCACCCAATGCCAAGAAATATCATGATCGGGGAGCAGGGCATCTAATTCTTGCCATAAATCCGCATTTTTGACCGGATCCTTACTAGCGGTCTTCCAGCCCCGTTTTTTCCATCCTTCAAGCCATTCAGTCACGCCTTTTTGCACATATTGGGAGTCTGTCCAGAGCTCTACTGAGCTACGTTGCTTGAGTGCACGCAGGGCAAAAATAACGGCGCTGATTTCCATGCGGTTATTAGTAGTGTGTTTTTCACCGCCATGAAGGTGTTTTTCGTGTTTACCAGAACGTAGTACAGCTCCCCAGCCTCCAGGTCCAGGATTGCCCTTACATGCGCCATCCGTATAAATCACAATATGGTGGGACGTATCTGAGTGACTGATGTGTGACATAACCTTACTGTAATGGGTCTTTGTTCAGATTGCCGCGCTCAGCAGCAGGACTTAAGGGGGCAATTGAGGGAATAAGGCTGGTTTGCACTTGGCCAACCAAGCGGATTCCCTGATGGCGCTTAATCGCCGATATGATGAATACTGCACCAAAAATGGGCCACCAACGATTGCCCATAGGTTCTAAAAAATCCATTCTCGCTATTCCTTGACCTTGCAAGGGTAGTTTGTAGCACCCAAAATGGCCCCGATCGAGGGAAAAATTAAGCAATTGCAACCAATCCTTGATACGCATTAGGCCAATAAATTGGCCATCCCTAGGAAGAAATGGGTTTCCTATTAGCCTGCTGATGTATTGGCGCATGCCCCAAAGACTTGCTGGATTAAACCCGGAAATCACTAGTCTTCCCTCAGGTCGAAGGACTCGATCGACTTCACGCAATATTTGATGTGGGTCCAAGGCAAATTCCAGAACATGCGGTAAAACAATTAAATCAATACTTTCACTTGCAAAAGGAAGGTCTGTTGTCTCGGCTTTGATGTAATGCCATGTGGGACTGGAGTAGGCATCCATATTGTCATTGGCATGCACTAGTAAAACTTGTAAGGGCATCCGGTTTTCTCGCAAAGTGTTAATTTGCGGAAGTCCTATTTGTAGGGCATGGAATCCAAAGACGTTATCTACGATGTGATCAAAGCAGGTTTGCTCCCAATTGAGCACATATTGGCCTGGAGGAGATTGCAGCCATCTCTCCCAAGAGGTCCATGGGGGTGCTGGAGACTGCATAGGAATAGGTGGGGTTGGTATCATCGGCTTATGGATAAGAATACTTTATTGCAAGTCTGGCCAATACCTGCATTTGATGATAACTACATCTGGTGTATTCATGATGGTAGCTCAGCCCTTGTAGTTGATCCAGGTGATGCAACTCCAGTTTTACGCTATCTGGAGCAGGAGAAATTAACCCTTTCTGGTATTTTGATTACCCACCATCATGCAGATCACACTGGTGGAATATTAACGTTATTGCGTAGTGTGAAATCTGCGATTCCTGTCTATGGGCCAGTCCATCATGAAATTCCAGGGCGAACTCAAGTGGCCATGGAGGGAGACATCATTGACATTGCCGTGCCACAGATTAGTCTCAAGGTCTTTGAGGTCCCAGGTCACACATTAAGTCACATAGCGTACTTCGCTAATTCGCAATCCAATGTACCCCAGCCGATGCTCTTTTGTGGCGACACTTTATTTGCATCGGGTTGTGGACGACTCTTTGAAGGAAGCCCAACCCAAATGAGCCAGTCTCTTGCGAAATTTGCAGTGCTGCCAAAAAACACCTTGGTGTATTGCACCCATGAGTACACCTTATCCAATATTCGCTTTGCACTAGCAGTTGAGCCCCACAATACCGAGCTCATTTCATGGGCAGAAAAAGCGCAATCTCTTCGCTCACAAAATCTTCCAACTCTACCAACGACGATTGGACAGGAGTTGCAGGTAAATCCTTTTATGCGCTGTGATCAGGCGGATGTTATTGCCGCTGCCAAGGAAATTTCTGGTCAAGTACATTTGCCGACATCAGCCCATGTTCTTGCAGCTATACGCGCTTGGAAAGACCGATTCTAATGCGCTTGATATTTGCAGCATTGTGCTTGGCTGCATTACTTTCTGGTTGCGCTAGTACTGGTGATTGGTCGTCCGATGTGCCCACCAAGGCGAATCCAAAAGCTTCTAAAGCAGCACGTGTAAACCTGCAGAGCCAATCGGTTAGTAAGGTCTATGCACCGTCAGACAACTTATGGCTGCGCATTCGGGATGGTTTTCAGATGGAACCCATGAACAGTCCTCTAGAGATTGAGCAAGTCCGGTGGTTAAGTGCCCGCCCGGATTATGTACATCGTTCGATGGCGCGATCATCAAGATATCTCTTTTACATTGTCCAAGAGGTGAATGCTCGTAATATGCCTACAGAAATTGCACTGCTTCCTTTTGTGGAAAGTGCTTTTGTAACGAATGCCAAATCTAGCGCAAAGGCAGTAGGCTTGTGGCAGTTTATGCCAGCAACTGGCAAGGATTTTCGTTTAACTCAAAACGTTTTTAGAGATGAGCGTCGAGATGTCATTCAATCTACTGATGCTGCTTTAGATTATTTACAGCGTTTGCAAAATCAGTTTGGCAGTTGGGAGCTTGCTTTAGCTGCATACAACTGGGGCGCTGGGAATATCTCAAAGGCCCAAAAACGGAATATTGCTGCTGGCTTGCCTACGGATTACGAGAGTTTGACAATGCCTAAGGAAACTCGTAACTATGTTCCAAAGTTAATGGCTTATCGGCAAATCGTGCTTGACCCAAGTGCTTATGGCATTAGTTTGCCGGAATTAGAAAACCACCCTTATTTTGTAGCTCTTGATGTTAGTAATGACATTGATGTGGCAGTCGTTATTAAATTGGCCGAGATTCCTTCTGAAGAATTCCACAACTTAAACCCATCATTTAATAAGCCTGTAATTTTGGCTAATGCCAATCAACAGATCTTGCTCCCTTTTGCCCATGCTGAGATTTTTCAGGAAAACCTCAAAAATTACAGCAAACCATTAGCTTCTTGGACTGCGGTCCAAGTTTCTAAAACGGAAAGCCTAGATCAGGCAGCCAAAACTGTGGGGGTTGACTCCGATGTTCTGCGAGACATTAACGGTATTCCCAGGGGAATGCGAATCAGAGCAGGTTCCACTGTGATTATTCCAAAGACTAGCCGTCGCCCTGGTGATGTACCAACCGCATTGGCGGACAATGCCAGTCTTAGCCTTGAAAAACCTCCACCACCACCTTCACCCAATAAATGTACCAAGCCCTCAAAGACGGTAAAGGGGGCTAAACCAGTGAAATGTACTCCGGTTAAACAAGTGAAAACTGTCGAAAAAGCAGGCTCTAAGGGTAATTCTTCCTCAAATAATGCAGTATCTCCGCATAAATCCGCATCGACAGGGCTTACAAAATCTGCGAAAAATAGCACTTCAGCTAACTCCAGCAACAAGGGGGCTAGTAAGCAACAGTAATTTCAGTCACTTTTTACTTAGGTTGAATATGTCCTATAAAGCACATCACGAACGCTCAATTCAAGACCCAGACGATTTCTGGGGCGAACAGGCAAAGTTAATTCACTGGGAAAAACCATTCGAAAAAGTTCTAAATTACGACAATCCTCCTTTTGCAAAGTGGTTTGAAGGGGGCTTAACCAACCTTTGCTACAACGCAGTAGATCGCCACGCTAAAGAGCGCCCTGATCAAATCGCCTTAGTTGCGGTCTCAACAGAAACCAATCAAGAAAAAATATATACCTTTAAGCAGCTATACGAAGAAGTCAATCGTATGGCGGCAATTTATAAAGCCAATGGTATTGGTAAAGGGGATCGCGTTCTCATTTATATGCCAATGATTGCGCAAGCGTGCTTTGCAATGCTGGCATGTGTGCGTATTGGAGCTATTCATTCAGTGGTTTTTGGTGGGTTTGCTTCACATAGTCTTGCATCACGTATTGATGATGCAAAACCAAAGATGATTGTTTGTGCAGAAGCAGGTGCGCGTGGTGGAAAAGCCGTTCCTTACAAGCCTCTATTGGATGAAGCGATTGCCTTGGCAAGCTATAAGCCAGAAAAAGTATTGATCATCAACCGTGGTTTAACAGAGTACACCACAGTTAGTGGTCGCGATCTTGACTATGCCGCCGAACGTCAAAAACATTTGAATGACATTGTTCCCATTGAGTGGGTCGATGCTACGCACCCATCCTATATTTTATATACCTCTGGAACCACAGGAAAGCCTAAAGGTGTGCAGCGCGATACCGGAGGATATGCGGTTGCCTTAGCATCGTCCATGAAACATATTTTTACTGGCAATGCCGGTGAGACGATGTTTTGTACCTCTGATATTGGATGGGTTGTTGGGCACAGTTATATTATTTACGCACCCCTGATCAGCGGCATGGCAACCATCATGTATGAAGGGACACCTCTACGTCCAGATGCTGGCATTTGGTGGGAGCTTGTAGAGAAATTCAAAGTCTCAATAATGTTCTCAGCTCCAACAGCAGTGCGCGTTTTAAAGAAACAGGATCCTGCCTTCTTAACAAAATATGATCTTTCTACTTTACGTGCTTTATTTTTAGCAGGCGAGCCATTAGATGAGCCCACCGCAACATGGATACACGATGCGATTAAAAAACCGATAGTAGATAACTACTGGCAAACAGAAACTGGTTGGCCGATGCTCGCAATTCAACGTGGAATTGAAGTGATGCCGCATAAATTTGGCTCTCCTGGTGTGCCCTCATTTGGCTACAACATGAAGTTGCTTGATGACGCAAGCTCAGAAGAATTGGGTCATGATAAAAAAGGGGTTATTGCAATTGAAGGTCCTTTACCCCCAGGTTGTATGCAAACTGTTTGGGGTGATGACAAGCGCTTTGTCAGCACCTATTGGGAAACTATTCCTGGCAAGGTCATTTACTCAACTTTTGACTGGGGTATCAAAGATAAAGATGGCTATTTCTTTATTTTGGGCCGCACTGACGATGTGATTAACGTCGCCGGACATCGTTTAGGTACTCGTGAGATTGAAGAGAGTATTTCAGGCCATCCGAATATTTCAGAGGTGGCGGTTGTGGGTATTGAAGATAAGCTTAAAGGTCAGGCTGCAATTGCATTCGTGATTCCAAAAGATTCTTCCAATACCGCGACGCTGGAAGCCGAGTGTATGAAAACCGTTGATAACACCTTGGGCGCTATAGCTCGTCCAGGTCGTGTGTATGTCGTTACAGCACTTCCGAAGACACGTTCAGGCAAGATTGTGCGTCGAGCATTGCAAGCAGTTGCCGAAGGCCGTGATCCTGGCGATATTAGTACGATGGAAGATCAAACTGTCCTAGCCCAAATTAAGACCATCATCGAAAACAGCGTAAGGGCTTAGTATTACGCCCCTTTAGACACCCCTTCTGGTTTTAACTTCAGAGGAGGGTATCTGGCTCCTAAGGCCTATTTGTCTAGGCATTCAAGGGTTTACGAGCAAAACTGGTATGATTGCAAGGTTCGAAACTTAATAAATACCCTAGCGCTTAAAGACACTCACCTCCCGCATCAACAAGCCTCGGGTTGGTATTTTTTGGGGTTTTGAGCGTCGGATGGAGCAGGGACTGGAGATGGTTTGTCACCCTTGCTTCCTTCTTTTCCACCCGCCGTGTTGGCACTAGCTGACGGCACTGTATTTCCCGGATTGAGTATTGGCGCCCCAGGCGAAACTACCGGCGAAGTGGTTTTTAACACTGCCTTAACTGGTTACCAAGAGATCATTACCGATCCCAGTTATTCCCGTCAAATTGTGACCTTGACCTACCCACACATTGGTAACGTAGGCGTTAATTCCCAGGATGCTGAGTCTGATCAAATTCATGCTGCTGGCCTAGTCATCAAAGATCTTCCTAAGCGAGTCTCTAATTTTCGTTCAGAAGCTAGCCTTGATGAATATCTCACCAAGGCAGGTGTTCTCGGTATTTCTGGCATTGATACCCGTAAATTAACCCGTATCCTAAGGGATAAAGGCGCGCAATCAGGCGCGATTGTTGCTGGAAAGCTTGGCGATGATTGCGAAGTTTTGGGCAAAAAGGCACTTGAGTTAGCCAAGGCTTTTCCAGGAATGGCTGGCCTAGATCTTGCCAAGGTTGTGACAACCCAAAATTTGTACCAATGGCGTGAAGCACAATGGGAACTTCATGGCCCAGATGAGAAGCCTGCCTATCGAACGTTGGATCAAAGCAAGCCCACCAATAAAGTAGTCGCTTACGATTTTGGCGTTAAGCGAAATATTCTGCGTATGCTGACTGAACGTGGCTGTGAGTTAACTGTTGTACCAGCACAAACTAGCGCTGCTGACGTCTTAGCCATGAATCCCGACGGCGTATTTTTCTCTAACGGTCCTGGCGATCCTGAACCTTGCACTTATGCGATAGCAGCTGCAAAGGAAATTATTGAAAAAGGCACTCCGACATTTGGCATCTGCCTAGGACACCAAATTATGGGGCTTGCAGCTGGTGCGAAAACATTGAAAATGAAATTCGGTCATCACGGCGCAAATCATCCGGTGAAGGATTTAGATACCGGTAAAGTTGCCATTACTTCTCAAAATCATGGATTTGCTGTTGATGCCACTACATTGCCCGACAATATTCGTGTAACGCACATCTCTTTATTCGATGGCTCACTTCAAGGTCTTGCTTGGAAAGATAGGCCAGCACTTTGTTTCCAAGGACATCCTGAGGCCTCGCCAGGCCCCCATGACATAGCCTATTTATTTGATCGTTTTGTGGAGCTCATGAATGCTAGCAAGAAGGAGGGCAAATAATGCCTAAGCGGAGCGACATAAAGAGCATCCTGATTATTGGCGCAGGTCCGATTGTGATAGGGCAGGCCTGTGAATTTGATTATTCAGGCGCTCAAGCTTGTAAAGCCTTACGCGATGAAGGTTACAAAGTTATTCTGGTTAATAGTAATCCCGCTACCATCATGACTGACCCAGAAATGGCTGATGTTACTTATATTGAGCCGATTACCTGGGAAGTTGTAGAGCGCATTATCGCTACAGAAAAGCCAGATGCGATATTGCCAACCATGGGCGGACAAACGGCACTTAATTGTGCATTAGACCTTCATCGTCATGGTGTATTAAATAAGTATGGCTGCGAACTCATTGGTGCTTCACCAGAAGCGATTGATAAAGCAGAAGATCGCCAGAAGTTTAAAGATGCGATGACTAAGATTGGTTTGGGATCAGCTAAGTCTGGCATTGCACATTCAATGGATGAAGCCCATGAAGTGCAACAGCGCATTCAAAATGAAACAGGTAGCTCTGGTTTCCCGGTAGTCATACGCCCCTCATTCACGATGGGTGGCTCTGGTGGTGGTATTGCCTACAACCGAGAAGAGTTTGAAGAAATTTGTAAACGCGGTCTGGATTTATCTCCCACCCGTGAGCTCCTGATTGAGGAGTCTTTGCTAGGCTGGAAAGAATTTGAAATGGAAGTAGTGCGTGATCGCAATGACAACTGCATCATTGTTTGCTCCATTGAAAACTTAGATCCAATGGGTGTTCATACTGGTGACTCTATTACAGTAGCCCCAGCGCAAACGCTAACTGATAAAGAATATCAAATCATGCGTAATGCATCGATTGCTGTTCTGCGCGAAATTGGCGTTGATACCGGTGGATCAAACGTACAGTTTTCAATTAACCCAGTAGATGGTCGCATGATCGTTATTGAGATGAATCCACGTGTTTCACGCTCATCTGCTTTAGCATCCAAAGCAACCGGTTTTCCGATTGCGAAGATAGCTGCAAAATTAGCGGTTGGTTACACCTTAGATGAGTTAAAAAATGACATCACGGGCGGTGCTACACCGGCATCTTTCGAACCATCGATTGATTATGTTGTTACCAAAATCCCCCGTTTTGCTTTTGAGAAATTTCCACAAGCTGATTCTCGCCTGACTACCCAGATGAAGTCTGTGGGTGAAGTTATGGCAATTGGGCGAACCTTCCAAGAATCATTCCAAAAAGCCCTTCGGGGTCTTGAAGTGGGAGTTGATGGCTTAGATGAGATCTCCACCGATCTAGATGACATCATTCAAGAGATTGGCGAACCCGGTCCTGATCGCATTTGGTATCTTGCCGATGCATTTCGGATGGGTATGGGGCTTGATGAGGTTTATAACGAAACCAAAGTCGATCCTTGGTTTTTAGAGCAAATAGAAGAGCTCGTATCCATAGAGGCCCAATTAAAACTCCGTAAGCTTGAAAGCCTCTCGGCGGCTGAACTACGTGCTGTTAAGCAAAAAGGGTTTTCAGATCGCCGTCTTGCTAAATTGCTGAGTGTTGAAGCATCTTTTGTTCGTGTCGCCCGTCATCGATTGAAGGTGGTGCCGGTTTATAAACGGGTTGACACTTGTGCAGCAGAATTTTCTACCAATACGGCCTACTTATATTCAACCTACGAAGCAGAGCATGGTGAATGCGAATCCCAGCCAAGTAATAGCGACAAGATCATGGTCTTGGGTGGTGGCCCTAACCGCATTGGTCAAGGTATTGAGTTTGATTACTGCTGCGTACATGCAGCCTTAGCTCTGCGTGATGATGGTTATGAAACCATCATGGTCAACTGTAATCCAGAAACCGTATCTACCGACTATGACACTTCTGATCGTTTGTATTTTGAGCCCTTAACCCTGGAAGATGTATTAGAAATCGTTGCAAAGGAAAAGCCCAAAGGCGTGATTGTTCAATACGGCGGTCAAACACCATTGAAATTGGCTTTAGATCTTGAGCGTAACGGTGTTCCAATCATTGGTACTTCACCCGATATGATTGATGCTGCGGAAGACCGCGAGCGTTTCCAAAAGTTATTACAAGAATTAGGCTTGCGTCAACCTCCAAACCGTACTGCTCGTGCAGAGGATGAGGCCCTTAAGCTTGCAGAAGAAATTGGCTATCCATTGGTGGTTCGTCCATCCTACGTATTGGGTGGACGCGCCATGGAAATAGTACATGATGGTCGTGATCTTGAGCGTTATATGCGTGAAGCTGTAAAGGTTTCACATGACTCGCCAGTATTGTTAGATCGGTTCTTAAATGATGCGATTGAGTGTGATGTAGATTGTATTAGTGATGGCTCACGCGTGTTTATTGGTGGTGTTATGGAACATATCGAACAAGCCGGCGTTCATTCAGGTGACTCAGCGTGCTCATTGCCCCCTTACTCACTATCCGATGAAACGGTTGCAGAGATCAAACGCCAAACTGCAGCGATGGCTAAAGGCCTCAATGTTATTGGCTTAATGAACGTTCAATTCGCCATCCAAAATGTCGACGGCAAAGACGTGATTTATGTACTGGAAGTAAACCCTCGCGCCTCACGTACTGTGCCTTTTGTTTCCAAAGCTACCGGTCTTCAGTTAGCTAAGATTGCAGCGCGCTGTATGGTTGGTCAATCATTAGATCAACAAGGTATTAAAGCTGAGGTGAGGCCACCTTACTTCTCGGTTAAAGAGGCTGTATTCCCATTCAATAAGTTTCCAGGAATTGATCCAATTTTAGGGCCTGAGATGCGCTCTACCGGTGAGGTAATGGGCGTGGGCAATACTTTTGGTGAAGCCTTGTTCAAATCTCAATTAGGGGCAGGTATCAAGCTTCCGAAATCTGGAACAGTAGTCCTTACCGTTAAAGATAGTGACAAACCAAAGGCGGTTGAAGTCGCTAAATTACTTCATCAATTAGGATTCCCAATGGTGGCCACTAAGGGAACGGCAGCCGCAATAGAGGCAGCTGGATTGCCTGTAAGGGTAGTGAATAAGGTTAAGGATGGTCGTCCTCACATAGTCGATTTAATCAAAAATGGTGAAATATCATTGGTATTTACCACCGTTGATGAGACTCGAACTGCCATTGCTGATTCGCGTTCGATTCGTACCAGCGCTCAGGCGAATGGTGTTACTTATTACACGACCATTAGTGCTGCCAGGGCGGTGATGGATGGCTTAATGGCTTCTCAAAACGGCAATAAAGAATCGCTAGAAGTATATTCTTTGCAAAACTTACATCGGGCCCTCATTTAATCTAAAATCAATTTTTATACGCGCAATCAGGCGCCAGAATATAAGTTAGGTTAGTAGCATGAGCACAATTCCGATTACCAAACGCGGCGCAGAACTTCTCAAAGAAGAATTACACCGCCTCAAGCATGTTGAGCGTCCGTCTGTGATTAACGCGATTTCTGAAGCTCGCGCACAAGGCGATCTTTCGGAAAATGCTGAGTATGATGCCGCGAAGGAAAAGCAGGGCTTCATTGAAGGTCGTATTCAAGAGCTGGAAAGTAAGCTCTCTGCCGCACAAATTATTGATCCATCAACCTTAGATGTGACTGGCAGGGTTGTTTTTGGTGCGACTGTTGATCTTGAAGACCTTGAGGATGGCACCAAACTGACTTATCAAATAGTCGGTGATGATGAGGCAGATATTGCCGTTAAGAAAATTTCTATTAGCTCTCCTATTGCCCGCGCATTGATTGGTAAGGAAGAGGGTGATGTTGTTGCTGTTCAAGCTCCAGGCGGAAATCGTCAGGTTGAAATCTTAGCTGTGCGCTACATCTAATCACTAGATCCCAGTAATGGTGATGCAGATATCCAGTACCTCAAACTATTTGGGGGCGCAAAGACTATTTACCCTCGTCACTGGATTATGGGTTGGAAGCATATTTACCAGCGCTTATTTAGTTGCTCCCACTATTTTTAATACATTGACTGACCGTCAGGTAGCGGGCATGGTTGCGGGTAGCATTTTCAGAGTTGAGGCACTCATCAGTACGATAGTATGTATTGCATTAATGGTCTTGGCTAATTTGCTGATCAACAGAGGTCTTTCCCATTTCCGCATTATCCGCTGGCTGTTATTGGGAATACTACTTTGCGCTCTAAGCGCATTATTTATTTTTATACCCTGGATGAATACACTACGAGATGAGGCATTGTTGCAAGGTATGCCTGTCATGCTCTCGCCATCTGCAGGACTTTTTTCAAAGCTGCATGGTGCTTCCAGCCTAGTCTATTTAATACAAAGTGCACTTGGCCTGTATTTACTTTGGCGACTAACCAAAAACTATCAATAAAAAAACGCCGACTCGCGGCGTTTTTACTATTTCACAAACCATTAAGACCCAAGAGATTTCTTTTTGGTGCTACTCATACGTACCTTACGTCTCTTGATTGGTCCAGGTGCAGCGGCTGCCTTACGATAGCCTGGGGATGACCAACCAATTTTAGATTCTGCAGCATCAGCACGCAGCACCCTTTTTTTGGGTGTAGCGGATTTAACTGCTGCTGCTCGTGCAAATGGAGACTTATTCGCGGCCAAACGACGATCAGATCTTTCTGAGTCACTGGTGCGTACGCCTGATTTTGCTGGCGCCCGGTTTGGCTGACGTTTAGTACGGGGAGCTTGTAAACTTTTTTTGGTTTGTTTGCTAGATCTACCTAAGTTTGTAAAAGCCTCATCAACAATATCTTTTGGCTTCCACAGCACCAGCAACTTACCAATATGCTGAACCGGGGCTGCATTTAACTTATCGCATAGCTCTTCATAGATCGCAATACGGGCATCACGATCATCACCAAAAACTCTAATCTTAATAAGACCGTGGTGACCAATTGCAAGCTTTGCTTCTTTGATAACAGCAGGCGTAAGTCCATCCCCTCCAATCATGACGACAGGAGAAAGTTCATGCGCATCTGCTTTGAGAGATTTTCGTTGTGTAGGGGTAATGATGAGTGCAGTCATGGGCACGATGATAGAGCATTGAGCATGGAAATTAAGACGGTTTTAGTCTATTTCTAAGCTTTTAGCTCGATTTCTTTGCCTTGGCAGGCATAAACAAGGAAAATAGGGAGCGAAAGTGGGTAAGTTGTGGCAAAGAATAAATTTAATAAAAGTTGGTTACAAGATCATTTAACGGATCCGTATGTGAAGATGGCTCAAAAAGAGGGCTATCGTGCGAGAGCTGTTTACAAGCTGAGTGAAATTGATGAGCAAGATCACCTTATCAAAGCAGGCATGACCGTGATTGATCTTGGTAGTGCTCCGGGTAGCTGGTCGCAGTATGTCCGCAATCGCTTAACTGAGTTAGGCAAGACAAATCCCAAGATTGAGTCTGGTAAACCTGATGGCATCATCATTGCGATTGATATTTTGCCTATGGAAGACATTGCGGATGTCAGCTTTATTCAGGGTGATTTTCGGGAGGATGATGGCTTAGGAGCCTTAGAGGCGCTTTTACCCAAAGAAGCGGAGGGTAAGGTTGATCTCGTTTTATCCGATATGGCTCCTAATTTATCGGGTGTTGGGGTCGCCGATGCAGCCAGAATGGCATTTTTAGCTGAGATTGCATTGGATTTTGCAACTGCACATCTCAAGCCTGAAGGGGCTCTTTTGATTAAATGCTTTAACGGCAGTGGCTATAGCCAAATCGTTGAAGCCTTCAAAAAGGTCTTTAAAACGGTAGTTTCTAGGAAGCCAAAGGCTTCTAGGGCCCGTTCTTCAGAAATCTTCTTATTGGGTAAAAACCTCAAGCCACCGAAATAATGCCTAATTACCCATAAAATATAGGGGTTTAATAAATAAAAACACCATTAGCTCTTGAAAAAGGCTGGTAGTAGAATCAAATACTTAGGTAGCAATCCGCTTTAACTGCTGGGTTAATCCAGAAAAGGACTCATCTTGAACAGCAATATGTTCCAAAAAATCGGTGTATGGCTCATTGTGGGCTTAGTGCTTTTTACTGTTTTCAAACAGTTTGATAAGCCTAAGGACCAGAATCAAGTCACGTATTCCCAATTCATGGAGGATGCCAAAACTGGCAAAGTAAAGCGTGTTGATGTGCAAGGCCGCACATTGCAGGTAACACCTGCCGATGGCAATAAATACTCTCTCATCTCTCCTGGTGATATCTGGATGGTGGGTGACTTGATGAAGTATGGTGTTCAAGTTACTGGCAAAGCGGATGATGAGCCTAACGTGCTCGTCTCCGCTCTTTACTACTTAGGTCCCACATTATTAATTATTGGATTTTGGTTTTTCATGATGCGCCAGATGCAAGGTGGCGGTAAGGGCGGCGCTTTTTCTTTTGGAAAATCTAAAGCACGCTTAATTGATGAAAATAGCAATACGGTTACCTTTGCAGATGTGGCTGGTTGCGATGAAGCCAAAGAAGAAGTTTTTGAATTAGTTGACTTTCTAAAAGACCCCCAGAAATTTCAAAAGCTTGGTGGACGCATTCCACATGGCGTTTTGTTGGTTGGTCCTCCAGGAACAGGTAAGACTCTTTTAGCGCGTGCGATTGCAGGTGAAGCTAAAGTACCTTTTTTCTCTATTTCTGGTTCTGACTTCGTAGAAATGTTTGTTGGTGTTGGCGCATCTCGCGTACGCGATATGTTTGAAACTGCCAAGAAAAATTCTCCTTGCATCATTTTTATTGATGAGATTGATGCAGTCGGTCGTCATCGTGGTGCCGGTATGGGTGGCGGTAATGATGAGCGCGAGCAGACCCTGAATCAAATGTTAGTCGAGATGGATGGCTTTGAGAGTAATAGCGGCGTGATTGTGGTTGCCGCAACCAACCGCTCAGACGTATTGGATAAAGCACTGTTACGTCCTGGTCGTTTTGACCGCCAAGTACACGTAGGTTTGCCTGATATTCGTGGTCGCGAACAGATTTTGCAAGTGCATATGCGTAAGGTTCCGATTGATCCGGATGTTAATGCTGCCGTATTGGCTCGTGGTACACCAGGATTTTCAGGTGCGGACTTAGCAAACTTAGTAAACGAATCTGCATTATTTGCTGCACGTCGCAATAAGCGCTCAGTCGACATGAAAGACTTCGAGGATGCAAAAGACAAAATTTACATGGGGCCTGAGCGTAAATCCGCTGTGATGCGCGAAGAAGAGCGTCGTAATACCGCCTATCACGAGTCTGGTCATGCGGTTGTGGCGAAGATATTGCCAAAGGCAGATCCAGTCCACAAAGTTACCATCATGCCTCGCGGAATGGCATTGGGCGTTACATGGCAGCTCCCTGAGTTTGATCGCGTAAACCTCTACAAAGATCGTATGTTGGAAGAGTTGGCGATCTTATTTGGCGGTCGTGCTGCTGAAGAATTATTTTTACACTCCATGAGTACTGGTGCATCGAATGACTTTGAGCGAGCCACCAAAATGGCGCGCGACATGGTTACGCGTTATGGCATGAGTGATAGCTTAGGTACGATGGTCTATGTTGATACTGAATCTGAAAGTATCTTTGGTCGCAATAGCACAAAGACTGTTTCTGAATTAACACAGCAAAAAGTCGATGCAGAAATCAGAATGCTGATTGATAGTCAATATGCCTTAGCTAGATCTATACTTGATCAAAACCGGGATAAAGTTGAGGCGATGGTTACTGCTTTGATGGAATGGGAAACCATTGATGCTGAGCAGATTACTGACATCATGGAAGGTCGCCCTCCAAGAGCGCCTACACCACCTCCAGCCACAACCTTTGGTAATTCAGCTGGAACGCCAGGTCCCGCTGCTGGGAATGCCCCAGCAACTGCTTAATAGCAATCTAAGTTACTTCATTGATGCTTGAGCATGATCAGCCCGCAACATGGCGTTGCGGGCGTTTTCTTTTTGACTTCGCTAAACGTAAGCGCCCAGTCATTATGGGCATTCTGAATGCAACACCAGATTCTTTTTCCGATGGTGGCCAATTTAGATCTCCCAAAGATGCCATAGCGCAAGCAGAGCGAATGATGAGTAGCGGAGTTGACATCATTGATATTGGCGGTGAGTCTACACGTCCTGGGGCAGAACCTATTTCTTTGCAAGAAGAATTAGATCGGGTTTTACCAGTGATTGAAGGCTTAAAAGATTGTGGTGTAGCACTCTCGATCGATACCTATAAAGCGGAGACGATGCGTCAAGCATTAAAAGCTGGTGTAGATTGCGTTAATGATATTTGGGCACTTAGACAAGCTGGTGCAGTTGAAGCAGTCTTGGAGAATTCGACTTGCGGCATTGTTTTGATGCACATGCAACGTGATCCACAAACCATGCAATTTGATCCAGAATATGGGGACGTGATTGCTGAAGTCATGCAATTTTTACGTGAGCGTACAGATTACTTAGTTCAAAAAGGGGTCAATAGAGACCGCCTTGCAATAGATCCTGGCTTCGGATTTGGTAAAAGTCTTGAGCACAATCTGAATATGCTGTCTAACTTTGCAAGTTTCACAAAGTCGACTTATCCAGTATTGGCTGGTATTTCTCGTAAATCTATGATCGGTAAAGTGACCGGTAAAGATACTAACGAGCGGCTTGCCGCTAGTGTTGCTGCTGCTGTCATGGCTGCAGATCGAGGAGCTAAAATAATTCGCGTCCATGATGTGCCTGAAACAGTCGATGCTCTAAAGCTCTGGGAAGCGATTCAACAGTATCAATTATCCAAACACTGAGGTATCTAGCCCTCAGTTTTATAATCTGATCTATGAAAAAACAATACTTTGGTACCGATGGCATTCGTGGAGAAGTGGGGCAATTTCCCATAGTCCCCGAGTTTATGACTCGCTTAGGATATGCCGCTGGAAAGGTCCTTACTAAGGATGCAAAACCAGGCGAACGTTGCAAGGTATTGATTGGTAAAGACACCAGAATTTCCGGATACTTATTGGAAGCGGCATTAGAGGCAGGCTTTGCGGCAGCAGGCGTTGATGTCATGTTGTGTGGACCAATGCCAACCCCAGGCGTTGCCTATTTAACAAAAGCATTGCGTTTGTCAGCTGGGGTGGTAATTTCTGCTTCGCATAATCCTTATCAAGATAACGGGATTAAATTTTTCTCTGCTAATGGCGATAAGTTATCGGACGATTTTGAATTAGCCATTGAGGTTGAATTAGAGAAGCCAATGGGTTGCGTCAATTCGCAAGAGTTAGGTAAGGTATTTCGATTAGATGACGCAGCAGGACGTTATATCGAATTTTGTAAATCGACCTTTCCAGGCGATCTCAATCTCAAAGGTATGAAATTAGTAGTTGATTGCGCTAATGGCGCTGCGTACCACATAGCGCCTTATATTTTTCATGAACTAGGCGCAGAAGTTATCTCTATTGGGGTTAGCCCAGATGGACGCAATATCAATGATGGTTGTGGTGCTACCGCACCAGCAGCATTGATTGCAAAGGTTAAAGAAACAAATGCTGATTTAGGCATTGCCTTAGACGGTGATGCTGATCGCTTGCAAATGGTAGATGCATCGGGTCGCCTATTTAATGGTGATGAGCTCCTTTATGTGCTTGCCAAGGATCGCGTAGATCGTGGCCAGAAGCTGGGTGGAGTTATTGGTACCTTAATGACCAATCTTGCGGTAGAAAATGCTATCAAATCTCTTGGTATTGGATTTGAACGAGCAAATGTTGGCGATCGATATGTACTTGAACTCTTAAAGCAAAAGGGCTGGATCATCGGTGGCGAAGGTTCTGGGCATTTGTTGTGCCTAGATCAGCATTCGACTGGCGATGGTACGATTGCAGCCTTACAAGTTCTAGCTGCTATGAAGCAAAATAAGAAAAGTCTTGCACAGCTACTAGAGGGAGTGATTGTGTTCCCTCAAGTACTTATAAACATACGCATCAAACCTGGCTATGATTGGAAAGCGGATCAGAGCCTTGCAAAACAAATAGCCAACGTCGAAGATGAGCTCAAAGGTATCGGTAGGGTACTTATTCGCGCCTCAGGTACCGAGCCCCTTGTTAGGGTAATGGTGGAAACGCAGAATGCGGATGTTGCTATGAATGCCGCTAAGAGTATTGCTAATCTTATTCCCGCTAGCTAAGACGCAGTTAGTGCCCTTCTGAGATATGAAGTATTTTCTTCAGGGCCCTCTTAATTTTCTTGCGGGCTAAGTGCTGCCAGATTAGCCGATCTTTGATGAGTTTTTCTGCCTCCAAGATAGGCCCATTCTCCGCTCTTCTATTTTCATGCTTGTGAAGACGTTCTTTACTCATAGTAATAGCGAAGCCATAAATGATTGGTTACCTATGGGCTGTTAGGAGAGACTTTTCGCAATCAATAACGAAAGAATAATCCTTCATTTCCCATAAGTAGATATTGAGTTTTGCAAAAATGATGTGACATGTCTATCAATTCACTAATAAATTTCATGTAATGAAAAAGATTGAAATTAAAGCATTGATCTGTAATAAATCTGACCTTGAATTGTCATCTAGATTGAATAAATTTAGCAATTAGATTATTTATTTAATAAGCAAGGGGCACATTATGAAATCAGAAAACTTAGAGCAATGGAATAAGCAAAAAGCTGAAGAGCTATTTTCCTTATCACATAAGATGTTAGACATAGCAAAAGAATTAACAGAATGCAATGCTAAAGAAATGCGTATCCATGTGAACCATACGATTGAATTGGCAAAACATAGCGCTAAAAACAATCTTAAGGAGATTGAGAAGTTGCAAAATGATGCAGCCATTGCAGCGGCATTTCGTATGGATGAATACAGAGTGAAGGCTAAAACTTTGTTAGTAGACGCCCATCATGAGCTAACTGATCATTCCTCTAAGCATCTTCAAAAAGCAATGGATTCTTTATCTGATTGGATCGAGCACACTGACAATAAAATGCCAGCTGTTAATCAGTATCTTGGAAAAGTCGTTCGTGATATTTCTGCTTCTGGATCGATCGCATTCGAGGAAGGTAGAAAGTTGATTACTAGTGCAATGGATGATGCGGATCATACTCTGACTAATATGGCAAGTGCAAATGAGTTGACAACTACAACCGATACCACACCTGCAACTAAGATATCAAAGAGCAATTTATAGTTCATAAAGGTAATGTCTGCCCCAAATACAAATTATTATTTGGGGTATGGCATCCGCATATTGTCTCTTAGTAAGAGTGGCCTAAAGCTAAAAGGCTGTTCTTGCCCTGAACTGACTTGAACTTCAACTGCCTGTACTTCGTCAGCGCCCATCACTTGTAGTCTGAGCACATTTTCAAGAATATATTTTTGGTCCATCGTCTTTAAGGGTTGATCTATCACTAAGCGGTGGCTATCACCATGAATCAAAAGAACCGGTTTCTTGAATGTTTCTGCACTCGTGCTTAATAGTTGAAGTGTTTCACGATAGCCACTTTCTGACTCTATTGCCTGCTTTGGCGAGTAGAACATATCAGCTTGGTAAGAAAAAATAATGCCTTCATAATTCATTTTGAGAGCTTGTTGAAAGGCATATTTAATCCAACTTAAATTGGCCTGATTTCTTTCGTAATACTCAGCTTTGGAGCGATCATCACGCTCAAAATTATTATTCGACCCTGTAATATGAACATTAACAAATAAAAAATGATTTTTCACCCAAAGTGAGTTTTCAACAAATTTACTAAAAAGTGGGTCCACATCAGCCTGCCTGATCAGCGGAATTTTTTGCTGACCTAAACTAAACTTTGATTGGAAAAATTTTTGTCGTAATGCTTGCAAGCGTTCAATTGGATCATAGGCACCAGCTGAGGGTCTATGACAATCTGTCCACTCATTGTCACCGGGACTATAAAGCAGTGGTGAGTTAAATTTTTTGAAATATCCTTCAACGATTAGGTTGTATTCATCTGAACAGGGTGTTGAGCCAGATTTTGTATCACCTATAAAAATAGAAAACGCTGGAGTTTGGGTATTGATGCGTTGTATTAATCTTTCATATCGAACATAATCTTCAGGTATGTTGTAAGGCATGTCTCCAAGAGCAATAAATTTAAAATTTTGGGCCGTCGAAACACTTGCGAAGCATAGAAATAATGCTGCTAATATAGTTTTAAGATATCGAAGTTTCATTTGTAGAGGGAGGGGATGGTTCTAAATTCTTTGATTTCTATTTCGCCAAAAATATATGATTCCGAACTCACTTCAATCCAGCCCAGATCTAAAAATACATCATCATATTTTTTTGAATACTTTTTAGTATTGCCATAAAAGATATCGGTGAGTTCATTTTGCTCATCTTCGCTGATGGTTTCGGAGAAGTAAATGACTTTTTCACCACCATACGTTTCTCCTATTGAGCCACCAGGAATATCTTGTATGCATATGCCAAGATTTGGATCATAGCTCGTCTCAAATGAGGGCTTGATTGTTGTTAAAACAGAACCAAGTTTCCATACAACTCCGCACTTAATTTCTTTATTACCAAGCTGAAATATCTGACGCTCAACTAAAGAGCCCATCTCTAGGGGGATAATTTGATAGTGCATTGGCAACTCCAATTCATCAATGGTGGTTAAATTTACGTCTGAATTGTGAGCATAAATTATGACAATCTGATCGTTTTATTTATAAAAAAAGATTCCAAATTGTCAGAGGGACCATAAGAAAAACAAGCTTTACTGGCAAGTATTCAATTTCTATTGCGCAATAAAAAAATCCCCAAGCCAGCTTGGGGATAATTACATCACGGAAGTTACACTTTACAACTGTAGTTATATTGAGCATTTTTTGTTGCAGTTTGATGTCATTACCAATAAATTTTTGTCAGTTCAATAATGCTAGTTCGTAATCCCTAATACGATCACTTGGGCTCGCCATCATTTGCAAATTATAGGGACAAGCTTTTTAGTTTTTTTAGGGATACTCTCTAACTTATTGAATTTAATGGCTATATTCCTAGTTCCAGCCTTGTCATCAAAACGTCATAGTCAAAACGTATCGTCCTTCTATCGTGGTTTAGCTTTATCTACTTAAAGGACGAGTCAAATGAATTTTTTCCTAAAGAGAGCGCTTGTTATTGGCGCTATTTCTATTGCTCCGACAGCATTTGCTGTGGATATGACAGGAGCTGGCGCTACTTTCCCATATCCAATCTATGCAAAATGGGCTGAAGCATATAAGGCTAAAACTGGTTCTAATCTGAATTATCAATCCATTGGATCTTCTGGTGGTATCAAGCAGATTAAAGCAAAGACCGTTGATTTCGGTGCAACCGACAACCCAGTGTCCTTTGAAGATCTCGAAAAAGATGGCATGGTTCAATTTCCAGCCATTATTGGTGGGGTGGTTCCTGTGATTAACGTAGATGGTGTTAAGCCTGGTGAAATCAAACTGGATGGGCCTACCTTAGCTGATATTTTTCAAGGACTCATATCTGATTGGGGCGATAAGCGAATTGCTATTATGAATCCTGGCGTAAAGATTCCATCTGGGCCGATTACTGTGGTTACTCGCGCCGATGGATCTGGAACTACAGCAATCTTTACAGATTACTTAGCCAAAACAAGTAAATTATTTAAAGACTCCGTAGGTTCTGGTGCTAACGTGAAGTGGCCTGCAGCATCTACAGTGGGCGGTAAAGGTAACGAAGGTGTTGCCGCTAACGTTACTCGTGTAAAGAATTCTGTTGGTTATGTTGAGTATGCGTACGCCAAGAAAAACAAGATGACTTTTATTTCTTTGAAGAATAAAGACGGTAATTTTGTTGCCCCTGATGATTTAACATTTGCTGCAGCCGCTGCTGGAACCGATTGGGCAAAAATTCCTGGTATGGGAACTTTTATTACCAATGCTTCAGGTGCAAAATCTTGGCCAATTTCTGGCGCATCATTTATCTTGCTTTACAAAAATCCTGAAAACAAAGCTAACGCTGCTGAAGTAATCAAGTTTTTTGATTTTGCATTCAAAGATGGCAAAAAAATGGCTGAAGATCTAGACTATGTGCCAATGCCAGACTCTACAACTGAATTTATTCGTAAGAATGTCTTTACCAAGGTTGCCACCAAATAAGTTTGGGTGACTTTATTTTTACATCATTAATGATATGCAGCTCTGCCTTTCGGCAGGGCTGTTTCATCAACTAAAGATACTTATCAAATGATCGATACCACTCAGTCGCATTCAATGCCTACCCGTCAAGCCTTGAGCATTGCAAAATTGCAACGCGTTCAGGATTTTCTGTTTCATGGCATTACACAATTTTTTGCATTGTCAGTTTTAATTGCCTTAACAGGAATTATTATCTCCTTGCTGATTAATGCATGGCCAGCCTTATCTACCTTTGGAATCGGTTTTTTCTTCTCTCAAGAGTGGGATATTGTCAATGGTGAGTTCGGTGGTTTGATTGCTATTTACGGTACTGTTGTAACATCATTGATTGCCTTATTGATTGCTGTGCCTCTTAGTTTTGGTATTGCTGTTTTTCTTACCGAGTTATGCCCTGGCCCTCTGAGACGACCCTTAGGTACCGCAGTCGAGTTACTTGCTGCAGTGCCATCCATCATCTACGGAATGTTTGGGCTATTTGTTTTTGCGCCTCTTTTTGCTGAATATATAGAGCCCGCCTTAGCTGCAACTTTAGGTCAAGTACCCGGACTAGGTATTTTATTTTCAGGTGCTTTTAATGGTATTGGCGTTCTTTGCGCAGGCTTAATTCTTGCGATGATGATCTTGCCTTTCATCGCCTCAGTCATGCGTGATGTATTTGAAATCGTTCCACCAGTCCTCAAAGAATCCGCTTACGGAATTGGTTGTACAACTTGGGAGGTGGTTAAAAATGTAGTGCTTCCCTATACCAAGGCTGGTGTGATTGGTGGTGTGATGCTGGGATTGGGTAGGGCCCTAGGAGAGACAATGGCAGTGACTTTTGTCATTGGGAATGCCCATCGATTATCCGCTTCTTTATTTTCGCCAGGAACTTCTATTGCCTCAACACTTGCCAATGAATTTGGCGAAGCTGAAGCTGGTAATCATTTATCTTCATTGTATGCACTCGGTTTGGCATTATTTATCATTACTTTTGTTGTTTTATCGAGTGCTAAATTGATGTTAAATAGCATGGAGAAGAAGCAGGGTTTAAAAACATGAGTAATCTATCAAATGTCAACAAAGCAATTTTTGCTAAACGTAAACGCTCCAATAAGATTGGCCTGACGCTTTCTATGGGGGCAATGGTCCTAGGAATGATTTTCTTGTTCTGGATTTTAAGTGTCCTGGTGATCAAAGGCTTTTCTGCATTAGATATCTCTTTGTTCATCAATAGCACACCAGCACCAGGATCTGAAGGCGGCGGTCTTGCAAATGCCATCGTCGGTAGTATTCTATTGGTGGGTTGCTGTACCTTAATCAGCACGCCAATTGGTGTATTGGCCGGCTTATATTTATCAGAGTATGGCGACCGCAGCCGAGTTGCATCGGTTACACGCTTTGTAACCGACATTATGCTTTCCGCTCCATCCATTGTGATTGGTCTTTTCGTATATGCTTTTGTCGTTGCTCAAGTTAGGCATTTTTCTGGGTGGGCTGGAACTATTGCATTAGCGTTAATTGCAGTACCTGTTGTGGTTCGTACTACTGAAAATATGTTGCGCCTAGTTCCCGGCAGTTTGCGCGAAGCTGCTTATGCATTGGGTACTCCAAAATGGAAAGTGGCGTTCAAGATCACATTACGTGCCGCCCAAAGTGGCGTCATGACCGGAATTTTATTGGCACTGGCTCGTATCAGTGGTGAGACAGCACCATTGCTCTTCACCGCCCTGAATAATCAGTTCTTCTCAACTAATATGAATGCGCCAATGGCTAACTTACCAGTGGTTATCTTCCAGTTTGCAATGAGTCCTTACGACAATTGGGTTGAATTGGCTTGGGGCGGAGCTTTATTAATTACGTTTGCAGTGCTTGCGCTAAATATTTTAGCGCGCGTTGTATTCCGTGAGAAAGTACAAGGATGATGAGTAATATGAAAACAATGTTTGACTTAAATCGGATTGATAGTCAAGGGGGCGTAGTGGAAACATCAAAACAAGAATCAGAACAAGCTGCTATTAATGCTCTTGAGGTTAGAAATCTTAATTTTTATTATGGATCTTTTCAAGGCCTAAAAGATATTAATTTGGATATTGAGCAGGGTAAAGTGACCGCATTCATTGGTCCTTCTGGCTGCGGTAAATCCACACTATTAAGAACCTTGAATCGTATGTACGACTTGTATCCCGGACAACGCGCTGAGGGAGAAATTAATTTCTATGGACAAAATATCTTAGCATCAGGCCAAGACTTAAACTTACTCCGATCTCGCATTGGCATGGTCTTTCAAAAACCTACGCCATTTCCGATGTCCATTTATGAAAACATCGCTTTTGGTGTCCGTTTGTATGAAAAACTCTCGCGTTCAGAAATGGATGAGCGAGTAGAGTGGGCTTTGAATAAAGCGGCTCTATGGAATGAGGCTAAGGATAAGCTTAATCAAAGCGGTTTATCACTTTCTGGTGGTCAACAGCAGCGACTCTGTATTGCTCGTGGCGTAGCAGTAAAACCATCGGTTATTCTGTTAGATGAACCCACTTCTGCCTTAGATCCGATTTCTACAGGCAAGATTGAAGAGCTTATCAATGAATTAAAGCATGAGTACACAATAGCGATCGTAACCCACAATATGCAACAAGCTGCTCGGGTATCGGATTACACTGCCTATATGTATTTAGGTAGCCTAATTGAGTATGGTAAGACGGATGACATCTTTATCAAACCTAAGCGCAAAGAAACAGAAGACTACATTACCGGCCGCTTCGGTTAATTGGAGATATAAATGCCAGATAAACACCTTTCATCACAATTTGATGCTGATCTAAATTCTCTTTCAAGTCGATTGCTTGAGATGGGTGGTTTAGTTGAATCTCAAATATCTACTGCCATGCGTGCCTTTACGCAAATGGATCTTGATACATGCAATATCGTTATTGAAAATGAAAAGCTAGTCAACGATCTTGAAATTCAAATTGATTTAGCCTGTACGGAGTTAATTGCAAGACGACAACCAACTGCTCGTGACTTGCGTCTAGTGATGGCAGTATCCAAGGCGATTACCAATTTAGAGCGTGCAGGTGACGAAGCAGAGCGGGTGGCAAAGAGAACTAAACGTTTAATCGAAACAGGTGCAACCTACAATATTAATGTAGCTGAAATTAGGCTTTCTGGTCAAATGGCTATTACCTTACTGCGGCGCAGTCTCGATGCCTTTGCAAGACTTGACACTATAGCTGCAGCTGAAGTAGTTGCAGAAGATCGTCAGATTGATGAGGAGTTTAGAGGCTTCGTTAGAAAACTGATGACCTACATGTCTGAAGATCCTCATATTATCAGTACTGGGTTGGATATGCTGACAATTGCTAAGGCAATTGAGCGCATTGGAGATCATGCCAAGAATATTGCTGAATTTGTAATTTATATTGCAAAAGGTGCTGATGTTCGCCATATTCCCCATGAAGACTTGGTTCGCGAAGCCAATAAACCTTAATTTAGAATTCTCAACTCATAATGACTCAGCGCATACTCGTTGTTGAAGATGAGCCATCGATTGCTGAGTTAATTGCAATTAACTTAACTCATGCTGGATATGAGGTTGAGAAGGCCATGCAAACAGAAGTTGCTACTTCATTGATGAAAGAGCGACTCCCAAGCTTACTCGTTTTAGACTGGATGCTTCCTGGTAAATCTGGCGTACAGTTTGCTAAGGAGTTGCGTGCAAATGAACGGACTAGAGGCCTTTTAATCTTAATGCTGACTGCTAAAAGTGAAGAAGCGGATAAGATTTTGGGACTAGATTCAGGTGCGGATGATTATGTTACAAAGCCTTTCTCCCCTAAAGAGCTAGTGGCTAGAGTGAAAGCTCTGCTTCGCAGACAAACTCCGCTTGAAGATACTGGTCCATTGACAGTAGGGCCGCTTAAATTAGATCCCAGCTCTCATCGCGTCTTTGCGATATGGCAAAATTCAGATCCTCAGCCCATATCTCTGGGGCCAACTGAATATAGAATTCTTCAATTCTTTATGGCGAATCCAGAGCGAGTTCATTCTCGCGCTAATTTGCTCGATAATGTCTGGGGCAATGAAGTCTATATTGAAGAGCGTACCGTTGACGTTCATATCAAGCGATTAAGGGCGGCACTAGCATCGGTAGAATGTGACCGTTATATAGAAACGGTTAGGGGTAGTGGATACCGCATCACTAAAACCCCAACTCAGACATAATTCTCTTTTTTCTTTCTCATTCATCTTTTTTTTGGTGTTTTCTAAAGTTGGTCTAAGATTACGCCTATGATCCCTGCTTTATCCCGCCTATTTTTTGTAGCTTGCCTCGCATTAATCGCCGCTTATATTTCCTTATATTTCTTGGGACCGGACTGGGCAATTTTCACGGGGATTACAGTGCTGTTAATGCCGCTGATTTATTCCTATATTAATCTTGCACGTCTGAAGCAATATATTCGCACTGATACGGTTGAGAATATTTCACTTCCAAGTGGCTATTGGGAGGAAGTCTTCTTTGGTTTGCAACGCCTGATTAAAGGGCTCAAGCAAAGAATGCGTACCACTGAAGAACAACATGCGCACTTCATAGAAGCATTTCAAGCTTCCCCCAATGGCATTGTGATGCTCGATGATGGCGATCATATTGAATGGTGCAATAGCATTGCAGAACGTTTTTTTGGCCTTCATTTCAAACGCGATGCACTACAAAGAATCAATTTTCTTATTAGACGCCCAGAATTTATTCAATATCTCATTAAGCGAAATTTTGATGAGCCATTACTGCTTGAACGCATGGGTCCCAATGGAAGTCTTAGCTTAATGCTGCAAGCTTTTCCTTATGGTCAAAATCGTCATTTACTTTTAGTACAAAATGTCACTGATCTTCATAAAGCAGATGCAATGCGTCGAGACTTCGTAGCGAATGTTTCTCATGAAATGAGAACTCCTATCACGGTTCTAATGGGTTTTTTGGAAACGGTTCAATCCTTGGATCTTGAGAAGTCTCAACAGGATCAATATTTTGAGATGATGATGTCACAGGCGCAAAGGATGAAAAGTCTGGTTGAAGATTTACTTACCTTAGCCAACCTAGAATCAAATGCATTACCTGCAGCCACCAATGAAGTAAAAATTAAAACCCTAATGGCTCTACTTAAAAATGATGCCCAAGCTTTATCACAAGGTCGTCATGATTTTACTTTCGAAGTTGAGTCAAATGCTAATCTATTGGGGGATGAACGAGAAATATTATCTGCCTTTAGTAATTTGGTTTCCAATGCTATTCGTTACACCCCAGACCAAGGCACTATTAATGTCATCTGGAATATAAATAGCGAAGGACAAGGAGAATTCTCTGTATCGGATACTGGTCCTGGAATTGCATCGGAGCATTTATCGAGACTGACAGAACGATTTTATCGCGTAGATCGCAGTAGATCGCGGGATACTGGAGGCACTGGTCTTGGATTGGCAATTGTCAAACATATTGCCAATCGCCATCAAGCCCAACTCATCATTGAAAGTATGCCTGGCAAGGGAAGCACCTTTATTTTGCGCTTTCCTAAGGATCGCCTTAGTACGTAGGAGCTAATCCTTCTTTTTCTTTTTCTTTTTCTTTGACTCTTTGGGAAGTTTATCCAGATGCCCATTGGCGTAAAGACACCAAACCTTAATCTCTTCAAAAAGCTCTACTAGGTCGTCATGTGATAAACTTTTTAGATCAGTCAAGCCGATGCTGCCTGATTCTTGAAGCTGTTTGATGGCGTCTTCGTAATTATAGTTGCTCATATTTATGACATTAAGTGAATGAAGATTCCCATCCTAACAAATAAATATGACAAAACCCCTTTTTTTGAGTGTGTGGGCTGGTTTTACTCTGAATCCTCTGAAATTTCAGACTTTCTTTCGATCCCCGTAAGGCGTGAAACAAGCCTTTCCAAAGGTCCGCCAAGGGCTAATGCAAGAAAAATCGCTCCAATACTGATTAAGCCCAACATAAACTGACCCGCCCCAAATGCTGCCCCAACTAAGGCACACGTCCATAGGCTAGCAGCAGTAGTTAGCCCATGAATCCTTGAGGATTGTTTTTCATGGATGATGACGCCAGCACCCAAAAAACCTAAGCCTGTAATGAGGCCTTGCAGGACACGACTCATAGCTTGAGCGTCATCTTGAACAAAATCGCTGATTAAGATAACCGCTGTAGCTGATCCAATGGCAACCAAAGAGTGGGTACGAATACCAGCTGATTTATGGTGAAGCCATCGATTCAGCCCAAGAATGACGCCTGCAAATAAAGCCAAGCTAAGCCTCAAGGCGATTGTTAAATACAGATCCCAGTGAGCCATTTGATATCCATTTAATCAATTTTCTTCTATATGAGCCCAGTGTATAGCATTGGACTTTGATCTGACACAAAATCGTCTCACGAATGTAATTTCAATATATCAAAATAAGAACGCTCAAAGACATTGTTTTATCAAAGCAATGCTTAATTAATCTTTCACCATAAGGATGGTTTATGAAAAAATTTGCACTGAACTTACTACAGGCATGGAATGAAGCTCGGCTGGCTTACGCAAAGCGTTTCACCACGAGTCATCAACTGGGTAGCTAGGTTTATTAGCGACCACAGTTAGAAAGGAACCCAGCAGATGCTGGGTTTTTTACAATCTTGATTTGGTAATAATACTGAAATAAAGCAGCGATAAGATTTAATTCATTTGCTTTTGAAGCGAAACGGAGACCTTATGAATAATGATCTAAAAAAATATATATCCGATGTATTCAAAGGAGAAGTTTCGAAGCAAGGTAATCATTCAATTCCTATTAAGGAAAAAAGTGTATTACTGGATGCGATGGCCGATCGAAATACATCTAAATTTATTCTAAATAACCAATATAAACTACAACTTGATGAGATCATTTAATATAGTTAGGCAACCCTATCCATGAATCGACCCTATAACATCTTATTTTTAAGTACCGGCAATTCAGTAAGATCCATTTTTGGAGAAGCGCTTGCTACTACACTAAGTCATGGCCGCTTCATTGGGTACTCTGCTGGGTCAAAGCCACTCGGATTCGTTCATCCATTGGCCATTAAACTTATTAAAGAATGGGGCTATCCTCTCGCGGTGCTCAGAAGCAAAAGCTGGGAAGAATATGGGAAAGAGGGTGCGCCTCATATGGATTTTATTGTTACATTATGCGACTCTGCAGCTGGAGAGCAATGCCCTTATTGGCCTGGACATCCCTCAACCGCACATTGGGGGTTTCAAGACCTATCAGAACTTGGGCTCAGTGAGCAAGAACAGCTAGATGCATTTAGGAAGCTTGAATTAGGTCTTCGTAACCGCATTGATCTCTTAATAGATCTTCCGATTCATCAACTTGATCACTTGCAAATCAAGGAAGCCTTACATTCGATTCATAAAAACTGCTCATCAATATAAAATATCACCTTGCAAAGATTCATATGGCAACTTATAGCGTGTACTACGCAGGCATTTCCCTTAATACCCATCAAAAATATTCGATTGCTCAGGCAATTACCAAGATTCATGCAGAGGTAACTGGAGCAGAGGCTTATTTTGCACAAGTAATCTTTAAGCAATTGGATCAACATGATTGCTTTATTGGGGGCGTATTACTTGATGAACCCCATATTTTTCTGAATGGGCAAATTCGCTTGGGTAGATCCGAGCAAATGAAAAAACAATTGCTCGTAGAGTTAGAAATTGCTGTTCAAAAGGCAAGTAAATTAGCGAGCCAACATATCTGGGCCTACATCGATGAACTTCCTCCCGGTCAAATGATTGAATATGGCCAAATACTTCCTGGGGTAGGCGATGAAAATTCCTGGTATACGACTCTACCTGCTAACATTCAACATCGATTAAGCATACTTAATTCTTAATTTAGGCTGTTACTCAGTTTAGGATTAGTATGGGGTTTAGATGACCCTATTGAGACCTTTGAATGTCCGCCGTTAAAAATTCGAATTATTCCGTTCTTCACTCTGTTGAATCATTTCAAGATCCACGTCCTAGTATTAAAAGGCGCATGGCAGACGGAAAAGCTAAGCGTAAGCAAGTTGATTTTGTTACGCAGGGTACTTATGTCCCCCCTGAGCATCGCATTAGTCCGGTAGAGATTCTGGAGAGGCAGGCGAAGAGTCGTATCAAGGAACTGATTCCAATCCGATACCAGCGAATGATGCAATCTCCATTTGCCTTTTATCGTGGTGGTGCTGCGATCATGGCTCAAGACTTAGCTAATCAACCGACAACTAATATTACCGTGCAACTTTGTGGTGATATGCATGTTTCTAATTTTGGAATGTTTGGTACAGCAGAACATCGCCTTGTCTTTGGCATCAATGATTTTGATGAAACCCTGCCTGGTAGTTGGGAATGGGATATAAAACGCTTAGTTGCAAGCGCTGTAATTGCCTGCGAGTCGATGGGTGGAGAAAAAAGCTTAAGTAAAAAGATAGTGCATCAAATATGCGCAGAATATCAAAAGCGTATGATGCAATATGCTCAGATGCCCTATTTAGAGTTAGCTCAAGAGTTCATTGCCGAGAAAGACATCCGCAAGCAATTTAGCAAGGAGCAACAGAAGAAGTTAGATCTTGTGCTGAAGAGTATTAAGGGCCAGGGCAATATACAGGTATTGGAAAAGTTAACTACTATTGTTGGCAAGAATCGTAAGATTATCAATAGGCCACCCCTTATTGAGCATTTTAAAAAGAATGCATTTGGTGTTTCACTGTCTAAATTAATTGATCGGGCATTGCTGAATTACTCTCAGACCTTATTGGCGGACAGGCAAATTTTATTTGAGCGCTATTCCTTAAAAGACTTTGCCAGAAAGGTTGTGGGTATTGGTAGTGTAGGCACTAACACCATGGTTCTTTACTTTGAAGGAGATAGTGAACATGATCCCCTTTTCTTACAATATAAAGAAGCACAGAAGTCAGTTCTATCTCCCTATTTAGGTGAATCGATATTTCGCGACATGGGTAGGAGGGTGGTAGCTGGCCAAAGGTTACTTCAAGGCGCGCCAGATATCTTTTTGAACTATGGGGCAGTGCAGTTCGATATTGACTATAGCCAAGGCTTTTATTTAAGGCAATTACGGGACATGAAGGGCGGAATTGAGGTCGGTTCTGGCGGAGTTACCTTAAAAACGCTCCCAGATTACGCAAAACTCTTTGGTTGGGCACTTGCCCTAGGACATGCCCGATCAGGCGATGCTGCCATGATTGCGGGCTACTGGGGGCAATCTAAAGAGCTCAATAATGCTCTGTATACCTTTGCCCGCTCCTATGCCGAACAAAATGAAGCTGATTTTGCTCAATTCCGTAAAGCGGTTAATGGTGGGGTGCTCAAAACAGCGCGTAAAAAAGCCGCTTTATAGGACATTCGGATTGCCTGTCATAGAAATGACATCAATATTGTGGATATTGGGACTCATAATAACCATTCACAAATCCAGTCATGAACTTCACTAAGTCCTTTAAATTACTAATTGTCATTTTCTCTGCATTCCTAGCGAATTCTGTAATTGCAGCAGTCATCTACCCCATAAATGATGCATCAATACTATTAGGGTCAAAATTTGATATTAAATTGGAATTTAACCATGTCATTGGACAAGAAGATGCGATTATTGAGTTAAATGGCCTACCTATCAGCAAAGTTATTTCTACAAAACCCGAGTTCATTGCAAATGAAGTAGGTAAGGGTAGCTCAATTATTTACAGAGACGTTGAGCTTTCAAAGGCTGGTAAATATCAAATATCAGCCAGAACTCCACAGGAAAGAGTGGAAGTTACCTGGGATGTTTATGCGAGTGGGCCTCGTCGAGTAAAGAATGTCATCCTTTTTATTGGTGATGGTATGACGATCGCCAATCGAACATCGGCACGCGTTTTATCCAAAGGTATTAGCGAAGGAAAGTATCAAGGAAGACTTTCATTTGATGATATGCCCAGTACCGCAATGATCGGTACTTCTGGGTCTGATTCCTTAATTACGGACTCTGCTAATTCGATGAGTGCTTATACAACTGGTCACAAAACAGCTGTCAATGCTATGGGCGTATACGTTTCTCGTGCAAGCGATAACTTATCTCATCCCAAGGTAGAAACAATTGCAGAACTGATTAAGCGGAAAACAAAGATGTCAGTTGGAATTGTGGCTGACTCTGAATTGCAGGATGCAACGCCAGGTGCTGTAGTTGCGCATACAAGACGTCGAGCCGATAAACAATATATTGCTGATCAGCTATTTGCTAGCGGGGCTGAAGTAATTCTTGGTGGTGGATCAGCCTATTTTTATCCCCAATCCGCTAAGGGCTCTAAAAGAAAAGATGAGAAAAACCTTGTTGATGCATTTAAATCCAATGGCTATCAAGTAGCTTTGACAAAGCAAGAATTACTAGCAGAATCTACTAATAAAAATACGAAGAAATTGTTTGGAGTATTTCATCCAGATAATATGGATGGATCACTCGATCGATTTTTTCTGAAGAAAAATACTGTCAGTCAGTATCCTAATCAACCTGATTTAACCGAGATGACCTCATCTGCAATTGAGGTTCTCTCAAGAAATCCCAATGGTTTTTTCCTAATGGTCGAGGCAGCTTTAATTGATAAATTCAATCACCCATTGGATTGGGAGCGAGCTGCATTTGACACCATCATGTTAAGTAATGCCGTACAAATTGCAAAAGATTTTGCCAAAACACATCCTGATACGCTCATCATCGTCACACCTGATCATACCCATAGCGGCTCGATAAGTGGCGTTGTCAATGATGAAAAGCCAGGGGCCTTGCGTGAAAAGGTTGGAACTTATGCTGATGCAGGCTATCCAAATTATCCTAAGGCTGATGTCAAAGGCTATCCAAATCAGATTGATGTCTCAAAACGACTCGCTTTTTTCTATGGAAACTATCCAGATCACTACGAAACAATGCATCCTAAGTTAGATGGCACCTTTGTGCCTGCGATCAAGAATGAGAGTGGAAAATACGTTGCCAATCCTAAGTACATTCAATTACATGAGGATGCCATTCATGTTGGTGGAAACTTACCGACTAATCAAGAATCGGGTGTTCATACTGCTGATGATGCGGTGTTAAATGCAATGGGCCCAGGTTCCGAGAAATTTAAAGGCTTTATGGATAACACTGAAGTCTTTAAAGTGATGGTGGACACTTTGGGCCTTGGCCGCAAATAGTATTTCATTTATCGTTGGAAGCATTTCAAAATATCAATCTTGTATCTCTGGCAGATACCGCACTGAGCTTATCTGCAGCTTTTTTATTTGGCGGACTAATAGGTCTTGAGCGTCAGTACCGCCAGAGGACTGCCGGTCTACGAACAAATATATTGGTTGCTGTTGGTGCTGCAATATTCATGGATGCTGCAAATCGCCTTACTGGTCATGATGGTGCTGTGCATGTTATGGCGTATGTGGTTTCTGGAATCGGTTTTCTGGGTGCCGGTGTCATCATGCGTGAAGAGGGTAATGTTCGCGGAATTAATACTGCAGCCACTCTATGGGCTTCAGGAGCAGTTGGATCATGCGCTGGAGCTGACCTGATTTTAGAAGCAGGTCTAGCTACTATCTTCATTCTTGCCGCTAACACGCTTTTAAGACCAATTTTGAGTGTAATTAATCGACAGCCTTTAGATACTCAGTCAGTAGAAGTTACCAACTCGGTCTTTATCATTACCCCGAAACATTCGCAAAAAATTGCTCTCAAACAATTCATCGGAACTCTAGAGGCTGCAGGATATCAAACGCAAGATATTGAAGTTCGTCAGTTTGGTGCAGATGAGGTCGAGATCCAGGCAGTATTGACAGCGTCAGCTGTTAATGGAGAAGAAATGGATCAATTGATTGCTCAAATTGCCGATAAGGAATATATAACGCAAGCATTTTGGACGCCCAGCACAACAGATTAAGCGTCTTGGTGTACTGACATATTTCTGCAACATTAATGGTTCAATATTATGCAGTGAACATTACGCCATTAGTACAGCATTCCACTATCACTTGCCCTCAATGTCATGCTGCAGAAATTCTAGAAATTCCCAAGGGATCCTCTCAGCACTTATATCGTTGTAGAGCATGTAGTGCCATTTTGAAACCGAAGTCTGGTGATTGCTGCATATTCTGCAGTTTTGGTGACATCGATTGCTCCAATGCCGAACAAAATTTAGCTGCTTAATCAATACCCTAGTAGACTACGCATGAATTTCATCAATATGTCATGTATTTTTCATAAAATTGACACAATTGAATAGCATTTTCAAACTTAGGGAGTATTTTGTTAGCTTATCCTGCCGATCCAGTCTCTAATCCTGCAGATTTAGTTGCTGCGGTTGATTTGGGCTCAAATAGTTTTCGCATGTTGGTGGCACAAGCTATTAATACACCCTCAGGGACTCAACTTCGACCCATTGATACCCTTCGTGAATCTGTCCGCTTAGCAGCAGGCCTAACTGAAAATAAGCTTCTGGGTAACGATGCATACCAACGTGGTTTGATAGCTATTCGTCGCTTTGGTGAGCGCATTAGGGGTTTTGATCCTGCAAACGTCCGTGCTGTAGCAACTAATACGCTTAGAGTAGCTAAAAACTCACAACAATTTATAGAAGATGCGCAAATAGCCTTAGGATTTCCTATTGAGGTGATTGCTGGAGTTGAAGAAGCGCGTTTGATTTATATCGGCGCAGCCCATGAAGTTCCGGCTGTACAAGGCAATCGCTTGGTAGTGGATATTGGTGGTGGTTCAACAGAATTTATTATTGGTAAAGGTTATGAGCCAAAACTCATGGAAAGTTTGTATATTGGCTGTGTATCCCATAGCATGCGCTTCTTTCCAAAGGGTAATATTGACGGCCATGCGTTCAAAGAGGCAGAGCTGGCAGCTCGCCGTGAAATCCAAGTTATATCAGGCGCTTATCTAAAGAGTGGCTGGAAGCAGGTTATAGGCTCCTCAGGAACCGCTAGAGCCCTAGCTGAGCTCATCTCTCAGAATGATTTTAATGGCCATAGCGACGGCTTAAGCATGGGGCGAGTTACTGGTGGTAGTGGCCTCATTACGAGAGATGGACTGAGAGCGCTCAAGAAGCAACTTCTGAAATATGAACACGTCAGTCAGGTTGAACTTCTTGGCCTTAAAGATGATCGAAGATCAGTATGGCCTGGAGGTTTAGCGATCATGCTTGCCGTATTTGATGAGTTAGCTATTGAATCTATGGAAGTCACTGATGCAGCTTTACGTGTCGGAGTTCTATACGATTTATTAGGTCGTTCTCAACATAGTGACATGCGCTATGTCACTGTAGAGCAGTTTATGCAACGTTATGCGGCAGATCGAGAGCAAGCAGCTCGTGTAGGTAAGTTGGCAGCTGATTTTTTAGATCAACTACCAAAACCAGATGTTGAGAATCGATCTGACAATATTGCCCTATTACAGTGGGCCGCCAATTTACATGAGATCGGACTTTCGATTTCACACAATGGTTATCACAAGCATTCAGCCTATATTGCAGGGAATGCTGATATGCCTGGTTTTTCAAAAAATGATCAGGCCAGGTTAGCAGCCTTATTAAT
>Ga0194047_10000232_pt1 | contig 37788 bp, 36 predicted proteins | sample JunL225m_MetaG_2_FD_160070 | JGI IMG/M metagenome (GOLD analysis project Ga0194047, IMG submission 160070) | Anoxic zone freshwater microbial communities from boreal shield lake in IISD Experimental Lakes Area, Ontario, Canada - Jun2016-L221-5m | ecosystem: Environmental > Aquatic > Freshwater... | reverse complement strand
CCTCAGGCCCGTCAATCTGATGCGAGTAAGGAGAGCAAATAATGCCCGCCCTCAGAAATGCCCTTAGAATTTTCTTGCTCAGCTTTGGGGTCTTCAATAGTGCCCATGCCATTTTGCCAATTGAAAAATTGGATTCATACAACGGGGCTAAGGCATATTTAGTCCAAACTAAGACCCTGCCAATGGTGGATATTGAGGTCAGCATTGACGCTGGTGATCGTTATGATCCCATTGGCAAAAGTGGGCTAGCTGATATGACTGCAGCCCTTATGAATTATGGCGCTCGGGGTAGCGAAGGGGCTTTAAATGAGGCTCAGATCGCCGATGAGATTGCTGATCTGGGTGCAAATATTGGACTGTCAGTAGGCGGTGAGCGTGCGACTTTGCGTATTCGTAGTTTAAGTAGAAAAGATTTGCGAGATAGGGCGGTGAGGTTGGTGGCAGCAATGTTAAGTGCACCCACGTATGATCCAAAAATAGTTGAGCGTGAAAAACAAAGAACGATTACCAATTTACTTGAAGCAGAAACAAAGCCAGAGTATGTTTTAGAGCGCCGTTTTAAAAAATCGGTTTATGGTGATTATCCTTTGGCTTATTCCCCCAGTGCCAAATCCATTGCTACGGTTAATGCTGTTGATTTAAAGCAATTTCATAAGCAGTTTTATCGTGGTGATCGCATGATTGTGAGCATTGTTGGCGATGTTGATCGAGCACAAGCGAATGAAATTGTGCGTACCTTATTGCAAAAAGTTCCTGAAGCTGGTCCAGCAATTGCAAAAATACCTGGGCTACCACGCTCTGCAGTAGAGCCATTAGCGCAACGCGAGGTTCAAATCCCTTTTGATTCTCAACAAGCGCATATTGCAATGGGCATGACGGCAGTAACTCGTAGTAATCCGGATTACTTCCCACTTTTAGTCGGTAATTACATATTAGGAGGCGGCGGATTTGTATCCCGTCTAATGGCTGAGGTGCGTGAGAAACGAGGACTAGCCTACAGCGTCTCTAGCTACTTCGCACCAGGCAAAGATGCTGGTATTTTTCAGGCCGGCCTGCAGACCAAGAATGATCAGGCCGCGTTAGCGCTTGAGGTGATGAGTTCAACGATTGCAAAATTTATTGCAGATGGTCCGACCCCATCCGAACTTGTTGCTGCTAAATCGAACTTGATGAATGGTTATCCATTGCGTATTGATAACAATCGTAAATTGCTCGATAACGTTTCTTCAATTGCCTGGAATAATCTGCCGCTCGATACGATGGATATTTGGACCAAGCAAGTTGAGGCAGTTAGCTTAGAGCAAGTGACTAATGCTTTCCAAAAATATCTGGCAATGGATCGAATGCAGATTGTGGTTTTAGGTGCAAAAAGATAAGTTGATAAAAACGATGGCTACTAAAGCCACTCCAAGTCAAAAAATAGAGCCGCCCAAAAAGGTACGCATTATTGGTGGCATTTGGAGAAGTCGTTTGTTAACAGTTCTCGATTTGCCAGGATTACGTCCGACAACGGATCGTATTCGGGAAACTGTATTTAACTGGCTTGGTCAGGATTTAAGGGATTTAGATTGCTTGGATTTATTTTCTGGTACCGGCGCATTAGGTTTTGAGGCAGCCTCTCGTGGGGCATCTCGGGTAGTGTTGTTAGAAAAAGATAAAAAAGTCTATGCTAATCTCACTAAGCATTTTACCTTGCTGCAATCATCCCCCGTTTCAGGCCAAGTAGAAATCTTGCATAGAGATAGTTTGGAATATTTAGGGCAACAAGCAGATCAATCCAGTAATTTAATTTTCATAGACCCCCCTTTCCAAGATTCCAAGTTATTGGATCGAGCTGTGATTGAGGCGAGTCGCGTTTGTGATGACTCTCGGGGCGGCGGCATTTATGTCGAATTCTCTGCAAATCGTACTCTTCAGGAGGTAGAAGCCCTAATACCTGACTGGCATTGTGGAAAATACTTAGAGGCGGGACAAGTAAAAGCCTGTCTATTCCGATCTGGAAGGGACTAAAATCTTGCCTGTAGCTGATAAAGCCTTAGGAGATTTATGACTGTCGCTGTATACCCAGGAACATTTGACCCCTTTACTCGTGGTCACGAGGATTTGGTGCGTCGCGCATCTAGTATTTTTAATGAGTTGATTGTGGGCGTTGCTTCGAGCCGTAGCAAGAACCCGTCATTCTCTTTAAAAGACCGCATTGACATTGCTACAGAAGTGCTTGGGCATTACTCCAATGTCAAGGTTGTAGGCTTTGACGGCTTATTAAAAGATTTTGCGCGTGAGCATAATGCGCGTGTCATTGTGCGTGGACTGCGTGCAGTCTCCGACTTTGAATATGAGTTCCAGATGGCAGGTATGAACCGCTATCTTTTGCCTGATGTAGAGACATTATTCTTAACCCCTTCGGATCAATACCAATTTATCTCTGGCACGTTTGTTCGTGAGATCGCCTCAATGGGTGGTGACGTTAGCAAGTTTGTTTTCCCGTCGGTTGAAAAATGGTTAGTAAAGAAGATGGCAAGCAATAGCCAGAAAAAAGAGTAGGGGCAGAAAGTACCACCATGGCTTTAATGATTACGGACGAATGCATCAACTGTGACGTATGTGAGCCAGAGTGTCCCAATGATGCTATTTACATGGGGCTTGAGATTTATGAAATCAATCCAGATAAGTGCACCGAATGCGTGGGGCACTATGATGCGCCCCAATGTCGTCAAGTCTGTCCGGTAGATTGCATTCCATTTAATCCTGACCATACCGAATCTCAAGATCAGTTAATGGCTAAATACCGTTTTTTAACGGCCAGCAAAAAGACTGGCTCGGCTTAAGACTTCGAGTGCAACTCCAGCATGGCAGTTTGGGTAGCGCCTTTCAAAAATAGAGGCAGAATTTCTAAACCATTTTCAATACTGACCTCTATGAGTTTTTGCTCAGACTGTAGTGGCCTGCGCAAAACATAATCAGCAACATCCATTACTCTTCCATCACCTGCGATATCTCTAGGATGCCCAATTCCTAAGCGCAGACGCCAGTAGTCAGCAGTACCTAAATGGGCTTGGATGTCCTTAAGTCCATTGTGACCGCCGGTTCCCCCACCCAATTTAATGCGAGCAGATCCGGGCTTTAGATCAAGCTCATCTTGAACTACAAGAATATTTTCTGGAGTGATTTTGTGAAAACGACATATGGCGCCTACAGCTTGACCGCTAAGGTTCATATAGGTAGCAGGCTTGAGAAGAAAGAGATCGTCACCTTCCCATTTTGCTTTGGCTACTTTTCCCAGAAAACGTTTTTCAGTTTCAAAGCGAACATGTAATTGTTTTGCCAGGGCATCAACAAACCAAAAGCCAGCGTTATGCCGATCTTCTAAGTGTTCTTCTCCAGGATTACCTAAGCCAACAATTAATTGAGTCATGATGGGAGTTTAAAGACTTCAGGGCTTTTCTACAAAAAAGGACAAAAAGAAAGCCCGCTCGAGCGGGCTTTCATGATGCAAAGAATGGAGCTTAAGTGTATTAAGCTTTATCTTTAGCAGGTTCAGCAGCAGCTGGTGCTGCAGCGGCTGTAGGAGCAGCATCTTCAGCCTCAGCAGCTTTCACAGTTGGAATGCGTGCGTTTGCAAGAACCGGGTTCTCTTGTTCAATATGCAATACCAAGCTAACACCTTTTGGTAAAGCGATGTCTTTAGCATGAATAGAGTGGCCAACTTCAATCTTGCTAAGGTCCACTTCAATGAACTCTGGCAAGTCTGCTGGTAAGCAGGATATTTCGAGTTCGGTGATGATGTGGCTAATAACTGCACCTTGTAGTTTCACTGCAGATGAAGTTTCAGCGTTGGTGAAGTGCAATGGAACACGCATATGCACTTTCTCAGTCGCGGAAACGCGCTGGAAGTCAATGTGCAATACCAGTGGCTTAAATGGATGCATTTGGTAATCACGCAACAACACTTGTTGTGTTTTTCCGCCGATTTCCAAGTCAAGAATGGACGAGTGAAATGCTTCCTTGCGGAGAGCATGAAACAGTGCGTTGTGATCTAACTCAATAACAGCAACTGGATCTTTACTACCGTAAACGATTCCCGGGGTCTTACCGGAATTGCGCAGACGGCGGCTCGCACCCGTTCCCTGTACGCTTCTTTCAAAGGCTACTACTTTCATATTCAAATCCCTAGTTAAGGTTAATTTCCGTTCGCGACCAAACAGAAAAGCCTTCGATTATATCGTGGGAATCGGCATTTTTGCCTATAAATGATGCAAAACTGCCAAAAATTAGGGTAAAACAGCTTTTTTTGGCTTATTCAGCAAACATCGACATCACGGAGTCACCCTTGCTAATGCGAGAAAGGGTTTCAGCCAGAATGGGAGCAACGCTTAATTGGCGGATTTTGCTGACTTTCATTGCTTCTGGGGTCAGGGGGATCGTGTCGGTGACGACTAGCTCATCTAATTCGGAGGCAGCAATACGAGCCACTGCACCACCGGATAGGACTGCGTGAGTACAGTAAGCAGTAACGCCCTTAGCACCACGCTCTTTTAGCGCCTCAGCGGCCTTACAAAGCGTTCCACCGGTATCAATGATGTCATCCATGATGACGCAGTGGCGTCCTTCTACTTCACCAATCAGATGCATCACTTCAGATACGTTAGCCTTGGGGCGACGTTTATCAATAATCGCTAGGTCAGTCCCTAATTGTTTTGCCATTGCACGGGCGCGAACTACGCCTCCAATATCTGGAGAAACAATGATGAGGTCTTTTTGGGTTTTCTGAGCTTGTAGGTCAGCCAGCAGAACGGGTGATGAATAAATATTATCCACAGGAATATCAAAGAAACCCTGAATTTGGTCGGCATGGAGATCCATAGTCAACACACGCTCAATACCAGCAACCGACTGGAGCATATTGGCGACAATGCGGGCTGAGATGGCAACTCGTGCAGAACGAGGGCGACGGTCTTGGCGTGCATAGCCAAAGTAAGGAATCACGGCGGTAATCCGGCCTGCTGATGCACGTTTTAGGGCATCAATCATGATCATTAATTCCATCAAGTTGTCATTAGCTGGCGCGCAGGTTGATTGAATCACTACGACATTTTTACCGCGGACATTTTCTTGAATTTCTACTTGAATCTCACCGTCTGAGAATCTCCCAACAAAGGCTTTACCCATCGGAAGATTGAGTGCCTTCGCTACTGCCTCAGCCAAAACAGGATTTGCATTGCCTGTGAATAGGGTCAGTAAATCTGTGTGCGTAGAGGAAGTCATAGGCTTAAGGGCATTATGGGGTCAAAAGGTTTTCTTTATCGTTTCTACAGTATTTGGCAGGGGAAGAAGGATTCGAACCTTCGCATGCTGGAATCAAAATCCAGTGCCTTAACCAGCTTGGCGATTCCCCTACAGGTCAATCTGAAGAAGTCAAATTGTAAGCGGGATTTTTATTTAACCCCCGAACAATGCGACTTACCCACCCTTTTGGAAGATTTTGTAAAAGATTCTCTAGTTTTACGATGTCAGTCTTAGGGTCTAAGACGGCAAAAACGCTACTTCCAGAACCAGTCATTCGGGGTGTAGAACCCGGTAATGCTTGGCCAATCCAATCCAAAGCTTGCTTCACTTCAGGACAAATCCGCATCGCTACAGCCTGACAATCATTTACATGAAAAGACCATGGCGACGCAAGAAAGCCATCAATTGTAATCGGAGCATGATCTCGGGTCAATTCTGGGTCATGGAAAATGCGTGTAGTAGCGATCCCCTGACCAGGAAAGAGGATCAAAAAATCCCGAGTTTCCAGGGCAATTTCTTGAATTGTCTCGCCAATTCCCTCAACAAAAGCGTTTTGGCCATAGATGAAAAAGGGTACATCAGCACCAAGCTGAAGACCCAGTTTGGCTAAAGCCTCTGCGCTTAATTGGAGGTCCCAAATCAGATTTAGGCCAATGAGGGTGGTAGCGGCATCAGAAGAGCCGCCGCCCAATCCAGCACCCATGGGAATTTCTTTTTTGAGGCTAATCTCAACGCCACTTTCAATTTGGTAAAACTCTTTTAATAATCTTGCTGCACGAACAACCAAATCACTTTCCGCAGGCACGCCAGGAATCGGATTGATGCGACGCACTGTATTTTCGGGGATCGGTTTGAGGGTGAGGGTGTCACACCAATCAATCAACTGAAAAACGGATTGAAGTAAGTGGTAGCCATCAGGGCGCCGTCCAACAATGTTTAGAAAAAGATTGAGTTTTGCCGGTGAGCGCAGCGTTAAACCAGTACTAGTCATTCGGATGATCAAATACCAAGCGAATATCAATAGAACCAATATTGGAGCTGCGGGTCATGATGAGTTTATCCAAACGATTGTTCTTGCCCCAGCTATAAACTAAATCCCAACCATCCTGATTAATTTTACTGACTTGACCGTGGGGGTTTCTTTCGACGCTTGCCTCGCTTCCTGGCCGCACTTCACCTTTTAGCCAGTTTGATAATCCACGTGCAGGAAGCGGTAGGCCTAAAGTGTTTTGTACTAAGGTATCTGCATCGATAGCAGTCACTATTTTTCCGTCGCGCTCAAGGCTTGCTTCACCAGGCATGATTGTTATTTTTGCAATCGAGCCACCTACGGGATTCCGAATCTCTAAGATATCTTTGAGTGCTTCTTGCGTCAAACTAAATCCACCTGAACCACCTTGATTTTGAGCTTCTGTAATGCCGATGATTTTGACTGCAAAGCGGCCGTCCCAAGAGCTATTCGTGGGCTGTTCTGGGCTCGTCCAGTCTGGCTTTAAGCGCTGTAAGGTTTCTTTTAAAGTGGGATTATTGGCATCTAGTTTTTGACCTTGACGCCACATCTCCTCAGCTTCAGATTTGCGGTTCATAACCCACAACACTTCACCCGTATGCGCTGCGATATCGGCCTCTGGTTTCATCGTAAATGCTTGTTGAAGTTGCTCTAATGCAATTGCATTTTTTCCAAGGCGAAAATTTACCCATCCCAAACTATCTAAGATGAAGCTATCTTTAGGAGAAAGCTGATGTGCTTTGCTAATAAGAGCAAAGGCTTCTGGTAATTTGATATTGCGATCTGCTAATGAGTAACCCAATGCATTTAAAGAATTTGCATCATTGGGGTTCTTGCGCAAAATCTCGCGTAAGGTTTTTTCCATGATGTCCAAGCGCCCAGCCTTTTCAGCAGACATGGCATAGGTATAGAGGAGACCTTGATCTTTTGGCGCTATTTTTACAGTCGAGGCAATCTCATAGAAAGCGCGCAAAGCCTCGGTTTCATCTTTAGCTCTTGCGAGTAATGCTTGCAATTGCAAAAGCAGCATTTCTTGTTGGGCAGGAGTTTGTTGACTCAATAATGCAATTGCGGGTTTCACAGCATCCGACCAGCGATTATTCAAAACTAGTAGAGTGATCAGCACTTCTTTTGGCTTTGTTTGGGATGTCGGCGATAGTTCGTCCCAAGTTTTGGCTGCTTGAAGGGCTAAGTCAGGTGAGCCGCCAGCAATTGCAATTTCCATCGCTCTTTGCGCTAGGCGAGGGTCTTTATATTGGCGCGCCATTTCAATATAGGTGTTGTAGGCTAAGCCAGCATCACCTCGTTGCAGGGCAATTTCGGAAGCCAGCACTTCAAATATGACCTGACCACCTTGCGCGCTGTTTGCTGGGGTCTGGGCCTGGCTTGAAATAGCGGTCCCTAAGGTCAGCGCTAATAGGAGTAAGCCCTGAAAAAAGGGCTTTATTGTGAATTTGCTCATAAGCACATTCTAATCTGCGAATCTACAATGCATTCATGCCAGAACTTCCAGAGGTCGAAGTCACCAAATTAGGAATTGCCCCCCATATTCAGGGGCAAAAGCTGAGCGCCGTCAAAGTGCTTGATGGTCGTTTACGTTGGCCCGTACCCAGTAGCTTACCCAAGATTCTTCCAGGTCAGCAGGTGCACTCCATCGATAGACGCGGAAAGTACCTCTTAATTGAGTTAGATACTGGCCACCTGCTAATTCATTTGGGAATGACAGGAACGCTCAGGGTCTTGCCCCACTCTGAGCCTTTGAAAATACACGATCGAGTCACGTTTGAATTTGGGAAGTTCAGTTTGCGCTTGCATGATCCTCGTAAATTTGGGGCAGTGTTGTGGCATCCCAAAACAAAGGGCGCGCTTGAGAAGCATGTGCTTTTACAAAAGCTTGGAGTTGAACCATTTTCACCCGAGTTTGCGGGAGAGCTTGGTGCCCAAATTTTGTATCAAGCTTCTCGCAAAAGAAGTATTGCCGTTAAACAATTCCTCTTAGCCGGTCAAGCGGTGGTTGGTGTTGGAAATATTTATTGTTCAGAAAGTTTATTTAGAGCCGGTATTCATCCGGCAAAAGCAGCGGGTAAGTTAACCCGTCCGCAGTGTATTCGTTTAGCAGATGCAGTAAGAATCATTTTGAAGAAAGCGATTGAAGCAGGCGGCAGTAGTTTGAAAGATTTTGTAAATAGTGAAGGTGATCCTGGTCACTTCATGGTTCAAACTAAGGTATATGACCGCAAAGGCTTACCCTGCAAGGTTTGCAAGACACCAATTACCCAAATTGTGCAGGGACAACGATCAAGCTATTTTTGTCCTCAATGTCAAAAACGTTGATAGACAATTTCTCAAAGAAGTTGATAGCCTGGCACAAGGTCAGCGGGCGCTCGGGTTTGCCTTGGCAAAATAATCGAGATCCCTATGCCGTATGGGTTTCTGAAATCATGTTGCAACAAACCCAAGTAGCGACAGTACTGGAACGCTATCCCCGTTTTATGAAACGTTTTCCGACAGTGAAAAAATTAGCTGCAGCAGATATCGATGAGGTACTGGCTGAGTGGGCTGGTTTAGGCTATTACTCGCGAGCTAGAAATTTACATGCTTGTGCCCAGCAAGTAATGGAAGATTTTTCTGGAAAGTTTCCGAGTGATCCTTTACTCCTTATGCAACTCAAAGGAATTGGCCGCTCAACAGCGGGTGCCATTGCTGCATTTGCATTTCAAGAAAAAGCACCCATTCTGGATGCGAATGTCAAAAGAATTTTGGCGCGCTTATTTGCAATAGAAGGTGCTATTCAAGAAAAGGTGGTGAATGATCGCTTGTGGGATTTAGCCGCTGGATTACTGCCAAGCAATTCTCAGGACATGCCGGTATATACGCAAGCGTTGATGGATTTTGGGGCAACCTGGTGTACTTCGCGAAAGCCGGTGTGTATTACTGGTGAGAAAAAATGCCCTTTTGCTAAGGATTGTCAGGCCAATTTAAGCGACCAAGTGCTAGCCATTCCGCAAAAGGTAGTGAAGGCAAAATCTCCGGAATTTGATTGCGATATGCTGTTGATTCGATTTGGCAATACGGTTCTTTTACAAAAGCGGCCTAGTAAGGCGATTTGGGGCGGCCTATGGTCTTTACCAGAGTCCCTTTGGAGACCAAGATCTACAGTGAGTGGAAAACCCCTTAAGGCCTTAAAGGCATTATTGGAAGAGGCGCTACCTGACGAGAAGGGCCCTGTTTTGCTAAAGTCCTTTGGGGGTTTAAAGCAAGGTCAACAGATCAAACACATTTTTACGCATCGCCGACTATGGATGCAAATTTGGGAAGTCCATTCCTTAAAGCCTGTGGAATTGACGAGCTCACATTTTGAGTGGGTGCCCCTCAATCAATTAGGGCGATATGGCTTGCCTCAACCAATTAAACTTTTACTGCAGGGATTGAGTCTAGTTCGCGGTGGCGGTCCAAAAAGTTAAGCTGCAGAGTGCTTAACGCTTTGTTTGCGCGGAAGTATTCACTAATGCGGTTAACTAAATAGACAGAGCGATGCTGTCCGCCAGTACAGCCAATGGCCACGGTTAAATAGCTACGACCATCCGCTATGTATTGTGGCAACCATTTTTCAATAAATTGGGTAATGTCACTCTCCATACTGATTACTTCCGGAATTTTTTCTAGAAATTCTTTTACTGGCTTATCGTTGCCAGTGAGAGGTTTTAAGACTTTGTCGTAATGGGGGTTTGGTAGGCAGCGAACATCAAATACTAAATCTGCATCGCTGGGCACCCCTTTTTTAAAGCCAAAGGATTCAAACACAACGGTAAGCCCGAGTGGTTTGTCTTTCAGAAGATCCTGAATCCAAGAGCGCAAGGCATGGGAAGGCAAATTACTTGTATCAATGCTATGTGCTTGGGCACGAAGCGGCTCGAGTAGGGCGCGCTCGTTATCAATGGCCTCAATTAGGGTGGTAGATTGAGTCTGCGTAGTGCTTTTGGAGAGCGGGTGACGTCGGCGAGTTTCTGAAAAGCGCTGCACCAATGTATTGGTATCAGCGTTTAAGAAAACCACGCGTACCTGGTGATGACTACGTAAGTTTTCAAGAATGGAGGGCAGTTCAGCAATCGATTCGCCACGCCGGGCATCAATCGCCACGGCTATACGCTCACTGTTTTCTTTCTCCAGAGTGTGAATGAGGCTTTCTAAGAGTGAAACAGGTAGGTTATCAACACAGTCATAGCCTGCATCCTCAAAAGCCCTTAGGGCAACTGATTTACCCGAGCCAGAGATTCCAGTAATCAGATTAATTTGCATGACTTAGAGCAAGCGCCCTTGCGTTTTTAAAGAATCGGCTTCAGCATTCATTTGAATGCGCTGACGTTCCATAAATTCTTTGAGTGTGTCAATTCCTCGTAATTGCAAAATAGTATTTCGAACTGCTGCCTCCACCAACACTGCTAAGTTACGACCAGCAGCTACTTGAATTTTGACGGTACGGATAGGGAGGCCTAATACATTAATATGCTGAGCTTCTAAAGGAAGTCTTTCGAACTCACCATCAGTTCTGCGGACGAGTTGCACGATCAGGCGTAACTTGAGTTTGCGGCGTACAGCGGTTTCACCGAAGATAGTACGAATATCGAGAAGACCTAGACCACGAACCTCAAGAAGGTTGCGTAAGATGATGGGGCACCGACCTTCAATGTAATCCGGGCCAAGACGTGCAAAGTCAACAGCATCATCAGCAACCAAACCATGCCCACGAGAAATGAGCTCCAGACCCAATTCGCTTTTACCGAGACCTGAGTCACCGGTTAGCAAAACACCTAGACCTAAAATATCCATGAATACGCCGTGCATTGTGATTTGGGGCGCACCAATTTTGGTCAAGTAAGTGCGCAGATGATCGATGACCTCTGCTGCAGAGATATTGGTAGTGAATAAAGGCGTTGAAGAGCGTTGGCAGAAGAGTTGAAGATCGGGGTCTGCGGATTTACCATCAGCCACAATGACGCAAGGCGGTGTTTTAGAAATTAAGTCGGCAATTTGTTCCTGCCGCTGCTTGGGATCTAAGGCCGCATGGTAATCCACTTCTTGAACACCAAAGATTTGAATGCGACTTGGATGAATCAGATTTAAGTGACCTACTAAGTCAGAGCTAGCCGCAGCAGCCCTGACAGCTTCAATTGGAAAAGTGCGATCGGCACCTTCTAAGCCGCCGATCCAGGAAAGCTTGAGATCTGAAACGTTGTCATCAAAGATTTGCTGAGCATTTACCCCCTCTAGAAGTAATGGCTGCGTCATTTTGTTTTGCCCCAGTGCTGCAATAGCTCGCACACTTTGATTGGATCATTTGCAGATGACAAAAATTGACGAGCATCTGCATCGGATAGTAATTGGGCGATAGAAGATAGGATTTCTAAATGCTGTTGGGTTGCTTTTTCTGGCACTAACAAAAAAATCAGAATGGAAACTGGTTCCCCATCGGGCGCAGCGAACTCAATTGGGTCTTTTAGTTTTAGTAAGGCAGCAATGGGTTGCTTGAGGCCTTTCACGCGACCATGGGGGATGGCAACACCAGCACCAAGTGCGGTAGATCCTAAATCTTCACGTGCATTTAGAAAGTCAACAATAGCACTGGCTTCAAGACCAGACTGCTTGGAGAACAGGCCGCCAGCGGCTGCAAATACATCAGCCCTACTTTTGGCAGGATGATCTAATGCAATGCAGTCAGGGGTAAAAAGATTTATCAGGGCATTCATGTGAATTGATTATAGGTGTCCTGACATTCGGGATTACTCAAATCGCTTATCGTGATGGTGATCTTGGAGCTTTTCTTTGTGCTTTACAACTTGACGCTCGAGTTTATCAACCACTGCATCCATTGCGTGATACAGATCGGCATTGTGAGCTTCAGCGAATAATTCTTTACCTTTCAGATGAATGGTTATCTCGGCACTCTGACGGAGTTCCTTTTCTTTGGCGTTATCCACAACGAGAAAGGCGGAAGCATCAATGACATGGTCAAAGTGCTTACGAATTTTGGCCATCCCAGCCTCAAGGTGTGTACGCATGGCTGGTGTTACTTCCAGATGGCGGCTATTAATTTTTAAATTCATTAGCATCTCCTCTTATATTTGCTTGCGCAGGCTCATGCATGGGGTGCGCAGCAAGCCCCGAAAATGATTTGAACGGTATTTTTTTGAAAGAAACTTCATGAACCTCCAGCGTATCAGCGAATTTGCTGAAAACCAAGAGGGTAGGTCACTTTTATTGCATAAATTGCTAGGCAAGCTATCCAGCTTACATTCGGAAGTTTTCGCCTAGGTAGACCCTGCGAACGGCGTCGTTTTGGATAATCTGGTCTGGCTTGCCCTCAGCTAGGACGCTACCTTCACTAATAATGTAGGCGTGGTCGCAAATGCCTAGGGTTTCACGAACATTGTGGTCGGTAATAAGCACACCAATTTGGCGATCCCGAAGGAAGCGCACAATCCGCTGAATTTCCCCAACAGCAATAGGGTCAACACCAGCAAACGGCTCATCTAACAGGATAAATTTTGGCTGAGAAGCCAAGGCTCTAGCAATCTCAACCCGTCGGCGCTCTCCTCCTGACAATGAGAGGGCTGGGTTGTTGCGTAGGTGGCTGATTTGTAGTTCGCCCAAAAGCTCGTCAAGGCGCGCGGCAATATCCGCTTTGCTAAGGGGTTTGCCACCTTGTACTTGGAGCTCAAGAACTGCCTGAATATTTTCAGCAACATTGAGCTTTCTAAAGACAGAGGCTTCTTGGGGAAGATAGGATAAGCCCATGCGCGCACGCTCATGGATAGGCAAGTGAGTGATATCTGCGCCATCTAAAACAATGTTCCCACCATCTAAAGGAACTAGGCCAACGATCATATAAAACGAGGTAGTTTTACCAGCGCCATTCGGGCCCAGGAGGCCTACAACTTCGCCGCATTTTACTTGGATAGAAACATCACGAACGACAGTACGAGAGCCGTAACGTTTTTTTAAATTATGGGCGGTGAGTGTTGCCGCCTGATTGGGTTGTGCTAAATCCGTTGTCATTTCTCTAATGTGGCTTTTCTTCTTGGTGAAAGGATTGCTCTAGCCAAGGGCAGATCATCCGGCTTTGTATTTGTTGGGGGTGTAACTTGATAGTACTGCTTTACATCGTCGTACTCAATTTTCCAGCCACGCAATTGATCCAGCATCTGCATGTTTAAAAGGCGCTTGAGCTTAGCATCACCAGTTAATGTGAGGATTTCGGATTTAGCGTTGTAGACAACTTGACTTGCTTGCCCTTGCATGAATTCGTCTGCCAAACCTTCACGGCGTTGCCTAAAGGAGGCGACTGCATCGGGCGCACCTTTCATATCTACAGATTCGTAGCCTTCGGGGTCAATCTGAATGTGGCCATCCTCACCGGTAATCACAATACTGCCTTTGATGAGTAACACTTGCCCATTTAAATCATAAATTTGTTGCACGTCATTTACAGAAACTTTTTCTGCTTCAAGAATAATGGGCTTATCTTGATCCGCCTTTTCAGCATTAACATCGCCCGCAAGGAAAAGGAGCGATGAGAACAATACAACAGCAAAGCGGATATTTGGATAAGTTACTTTATGCATTTATTGAGTTACACGGGGTGCTCGTTCAATCCGTCCTTTAACTTGACCAGATAGCGTCATACTTTGTTGGACATTATCAAAGATACCGCCTTCAGTAGAGTTCATGACTGACATGCCCTGCTCAAGAGTGATGGGCTTATTGGTTTCAATAATGTCATCATTAATAAGTACCTTGAAATAACTCGAAGTTGCTAGCATGCGTAGGGTAGCTGGCTCTGTTGCGCTAGCTTCTTGGGCTGGCCGAAAGATCGATGCATTATTGAATAAATCCAAAATCGTGAGGTCGCCATCAAGATGTCCGGTATCTGATTTCACGGTAACTGGCGCTTTCTCGGCTTGAAAGAGGCGCATCCGCGGAGTGACAATGTCAATTGAAGCATCATCATCATAATGAATCACTTTCTTGCCTAGAATTCGATATTTGGTAGCCCCGAACTCATTGAGTGCATTAAGCGCGCCATCGTTGATGGTGTAGTCAGGCTCATGGAGCCTGGCACGCTCAAGGGTAGATTTTTCTGCTGGAGTATTTTTTTGAACCAACCAAAAAGTAGCTAAGGTTAGAGCACCCATGAAAATTAATGGCATTAGGCGCAATAGGGTACGACCAATGCCGAGTTTGATTTGTCGAGAATTTAATTGCATTACTTAGCTTTTGGCCTTCTTCAGCAACTCTTCGTAGAGGTTCTGGGCTTTCAGAATGAGGTCGCATAGTTCCCGGACTGCACTATTGCCGCCAGTGCGGGTAGTGACTAGATGGGCAAACTCTTTCACTGCTTCATGTGCTTGAGCAGGACAGACTCGCATGCCGGCATTCTTCATCATCGCAAGATCAGGCCAGTCATCACCCATCACCGCGCAATCCGCCATATTAAGCCCAAGGGCTTTCAGTACTTGATCTAATGCCAGCGCTTTATTTTCTACGCCCATATGAACGTGCTTGATTCCAAGCTCTTCACAGCGAGACAAAACCATTTTGGAGTTTCGGCCAGTGATGATCGCCGTTGAAATACCACATTGCTCTAATAATTTGATACCCAGACCATCTTGAATATCAAACCCCTTGAGAGATTCTTTGCCATCCGCGCCAATCCAAACCTGGCCATTGGTGAGAACACCATCTACGTCCAATACGAGTAGCTTGACTTTGCCGGCACGATCCCATGCTTGTGGGTATTGTGCAAGAGGGTTGGTGTTGTGAGTATTAAAAGCGCTAGACATAAAAGTTCAACTAAGTAAGAGGCTGGATTAAATCACTTTGGCAGCAAATAAATCGTGCAGATTGAGGGCGCCCAACAACTGTCCATTGCTATCGGTTACCACTAAATGATTGATGCGATGTTTCTCCATCATCTCGATGGCCTCTTCTGCCAGAAGCTCCGGCGGAATCGTGCGAGGGCCAGGTCTAGTAGCGCTTTTGAGAGTAATCGCATCTAAATTAGTGCTCTTTTCTAGTAAGCGACGCAAGTCACCATCTGTCAGAATGCCAAACACGGTGTTGCCTTTTTCTAAGGTCACGACCATACCCATCCGCTTTGAAGTCATTTCTAAAAGAGCATCTTGTAAAGAAGCCTCAATAGAAATCTTTGGAGTATCTTCAAAGCTGCGCATGACTTCACTGACATGCATTAATTGTTTGCGACCAAGTCTACCGCCGGGATGTGAGCGTATGAAATCCTCTGCTTCGAAACCTCTGGCATCTAAGAGCGCAACCGCTAAAGCATCACCCATTGCCAAGGCAGCAGTAGTGCTTGATGTTGGTGCTAGATTGAGTGGGCAAGCTTCCTTTTCGACACTCGTATCTAGATGGGCATCCGCTAACTTTGCTAAAGAGGAGTTCGGAGCGCCGGTGAGCGCAATGAGTTTTGCACCGGTACGCTTGACGATGGGCACAATAGTTAAGAGTTCATCCGTCTCGCCAGAATTTGAAAGTGCGACGAACACATCCTCTCGAGTCACCATACCTAAATCACCATGACTGGCTTCTGCTGGATGAACAAAAAAGGCAGGGGAGCCTGTAGAGGCAAAAGTGGCGGCAATTTTGCGAGCAATATGACCAGATTTGCCGATACCCGAAACCACAATTCTGCCCTTGCAAGCATGGAGTAGTTCAACAGCCAGCACCAGGGCATCCGCATTAGCGCCTTCAAGGCGGTCGCGCATGGTTTGCAGTGCAGCAGCCTCTATAGTGAGGGTGTCGCGCGCAAGCTTTAGGGTACGTTCACGAGTCTTAGCTATCATCAAGTAAGTATATGCCGTCAGTCCTTCAGTTAACTCTCATTCTCTTGGCCTCTGGTGTGGCCGGAGTAGTTATTTTCCGCTATTTTGGCTTACCCCCTATTTTGGGCTATTTGGCCATTGGGGTGCTCATAGGCCCCCATGCCCTGGCCTTCGCGAATGATTCGGCTACGGTGAAGTATTTGGCTGAATTTGGAGTGGTTTTCCTGATGTTTTCGATCGGGCTCGAATTTAACCTTCATAAGCTCCGGTCAATGCGCAAGATCGTATTTGGGCTTGGTGTCAGCCAAGTCATCTTGACCATGCTCCTGGCCGTTCCCGCTAGTCTTCTGATGAACTGGATTTATCCGATTTCATGGCAAGCAGCGATTGCTCTAGGAGGAGCCCTAGCCATGTCATCTACTGCCATTGTCACTAAGCTGATTTCTGATCGAGCTGAATTAGAGACCGAGCATGGTCGCAATGTCGTGGGTATTTTGTTATTCCAAGATTTAGCCGTGGTCTTCCTGTTGATTTTGTTGCCGTCCCTGGGTAAAAATCCTTCAGACTTATTTGTTGCTCTCACCGCAGCCTCAATCAAACTCACGATCGCCTTGGTGCTTATTTTCTTCATTGGCCAATCACTCATGAGTCATTGGTTCAAGTTGGTTGCTAAGTTAAGGTCACAAGAGTTATTCATGTTAAATCTCTTGTTAATCGTGTTGGGCATGGCAGGTCTAACGGAGTACTTTGGTTTGTCATTAGCGCTTGGCGCATTCTTGGCTGGTATGTTGATTTCAGAAACGCCATACCGCCATCAGGTGGAAGAAGACGTTAAGCCATTCCGCGATGTCTTATTAGGACTTTTCTTTATTACGATTGGTATGCTGCTGGATTTGCATGTCATTCGCGAGCAGTGGCTGTTAGTTTTGCTGTTGTTAATAGGGCCATTGATATTCAAGTTTGGTCTGATTGCTTTGTTATCCCGGGTCTTTGGCTCTAGCCCTGGTATATCGATTAGGACAGGCTTGTGTCTGGCCCAGGCCGGTGAGTTTGGATTCGTATTGCTGACTCAAATTGACGGCTTAGATTTAATTGATCCAGTCTTGAGTCAAGCAATACTTGCTGCGATGCTGATTTCTATGTTCGGCGCCCCCTTCCTGATTGAGTACAGCGATCGTATCGCAATGCGCTTCTCAAACAACGAGTGGTTATTGCAATCTCTTGCTTTGACACGAGTTGCCGTAAAAAGTGTGCGTAATGAAAATCATGTGTTGATTTGTGGCTTTGGCCGTTCAGGTCAAAGCTTGGCGCGCATGCTTGACCAAGAAAAGATTCCTTATATCGCTTTAGATTTGGATCCTGATCGCGTAAAAGAAGCTGCCGCTGCGGGAGATAACGTGGTCTATGGTGATGCGAGTCGTGAGAACTATCTAGTGGCTGCTGGACTCTCGAGAGCGAAAGCGGTTGTAATTACTTACGCTGATACCGCAGCAAGTCTGCGGGTCTTACGACAAGTAGAACAATTGCGTCCCGGTATGACGGTGCTAGTAAGAACACGAGATGATGCTGATATTAAGAAATTGCAAGCTGCTGGCGCCACAGAGGTAGTACCTGAGCTCATTGAAGGCAGTCTGATGATTGCTTCTCATGTCTTACTCATGATGGGCGTCCCAATGCGTAAGGTAGTCAGACGTATTACTAGTGCCCGCGAAGCACGTTATAGCTTATTGAGGGGGTATTTCCGGGGGTCTGCCGATGACGACTTTGGGTCGAATGAATCTTGGCGTCTGCATGCGATTACCTTGTTGCCGCACTCTCAAGCAGTTGGCAAAACTTTGAGTGAACTGAAGCTTGAGAATGATGGAGTTAATGTGCAAGCAGTGCGCCGCAAGGAGGCCAACTCAGATTATGTCAAGTTAGCCCTGAGTCCAGAGCTCATCCTGCGGGCGAATGATATTTTGGTGATCTCAGGTAATTCAGAGGCAACCGATTTAGCTGAAGCAAAGTTACTCTGAGATCTATTTAACCTAGCACTAACTTCTTTTTCTTAACAGATGGCGCTTTACGAGTGAGTAATGGGGCTAAGTAATGACCAGTAAAGCTCGCTTCATTTTTGGCAACTTCTTCAGGCGTACCGGTAGCAATAATTAGTCCACCTCCAGCGCCCCCTTTAGGTCCTAAATCAATGATCCAATCAGCAGTCTTGATCACATCTAGGTTGTGCTCAATGATGACAATTGTGTTGCCTTGCTTCTTAAGAGTTTGGATAACCGTTAACAAAAGTTGGATGTCATGAAAATGTAAACCGGTTGTTGGTTCGTCTAAGATATACAGCGTTCTACCTGTATCCCGTTTGGATAACTCAAGTGATAGTTTTACACGTTGAGCTTCACCGCCTGATAAGGTGGTAGCGCTTTGGCCGAGTTTGACATAGCCTAGGCCAACATCTAGCAGGGTTTTCAGTTTGCGTTTAACGACTGGTACAGCTTCAAAAAATTCATGTGCTTGCTCAATCGTCATCGAGAGTACTTCATGAATATTCTTGCCCTTGTAGCGAATATCTAAAGTTTCCCGGTTGTAGCGTTTTCCGTGGCACACATCGCAAGGTACGTAGACATCTGGTAAGAAGTGCATCTCCACTTTGAGAACGCCGTCACCTTCACAAGAGTCGCAGCGACCACCTTTGACATTAAAAGAGAAGCGGCCAGCTTCATAGCCACGCTCACGGGATGCTGGCACACCAGCAAAGAGCTCCCTAATGGGAGTGAAGAGTCCGGTATAGGTGGCTGGGTTGGAGCGTGGGGTTCTGCCGATCGGGGATTGATCCACGCTAATGACTTTATCGAAATGCTCTAGACCCTTGATTGCATCATGCGCTGCAGGCTCTGCATTGGAGCCATACAGATGATGGGCTACTGCATGATGCAAAGTATCGTTGATTAAGGTCGACTTACCAGAGCCTGAAACCCCCGTTACGCAAGTGAGTAATCCCACTGGAATTTTGGCGTGTACCGATTGCAAGTTATTACCGCGTGCGCCGATGATTTCTAGAAAGCGATCGTTTACGGGGATACGTTTTTCGGGAACGGCAATTGCTTCACGGCCAGAAAGATAGGCGCCAGTTAAGGAATTGGGATTTGCTTCTACTTCCGCTGGAGTGCCTTGGGCAACAATCTCTCCGCCATGAATACCTGCACCGGGGCCAATATCAATGACCCAGTCAGAGGCGCGAATCATGTCTTCATCGTGCTCAACTACTAAGACGCTGTTGCCTAAGTCGCGTAAGTGTTTCAGTGTGCCAATGAGTCGGTCGTTATCACGTTGATGGAGACCAATCGAGGGCTCATCCAAGACATACATTACGCCCGTTAAGCCAGAGCCAATTTGGGAGGCTAGGCGAATCCGCTGGGCTTCTCCGCCAGAAAGGGTATCGGCACTTCGTTCTAGCGATAGATAGTCCAGGCCCACATCGTTCAAAAAGCGTAAACGCGCACTGATTTCTTTCACGATCTTGTCAGCAATCTCTCGTTTGGCACCCTTCAGTTCAAGCGCCTCGAAATATTCTTTTGCTTCTTTAAGGGGTAGGGCGCTGATTTCATAAATGGCGCGCGATTGTTTTTTATCACCCACTTTGACAAAGCGCGCCTCTTTACGAAGGCGGCTACCATTACATTCTGGGCAGGTCTGTACATTTTGGTAGCGTGCGAGTTCTTCACGGACCGTCATCGAATCGGTTTCGCGATAGCGTCTCTCGAAGTTCGCTACGATCCCTTCAAAGGCATGTTCCCGAATACTATTCTTGCCCCGTTCATTGATGTATTCAAACGGAATGGTGACATCACCAGAGCCTAACAAGATGAGATCCTGTTGCTTCTTGGAGAGGGTCTCAAATGGCTTCTCTACATCAAAGCCACCATGCTTAGCCAGAGTCTGCAGCAGTTTGAAGTAAAACTGATTACGTCGGTCCCACCCCTTGATTGCACCCGAGGCAAGCGATAAATCGGGGTGCGCCACGATTCGTTTAGGGTCAAAGAATGATTGATGTCCAAGACCATCACAAGATGGACAAGCGCCCATCGGGTTATTAAATGAGAAGAGGCGTGGCTCTAATTCTTGCAGTGAGTATGAGCAAACTGGGCAAGCAAACTTGCTAGAGAAAATCATTTCTTTGCCGGTATCCATATCGACAATCATGGCTTTGCCATCAGCAAGACGAAGAGCGGTCTCGAAAGATTCGGCAAGACGTTGCTGGATATCAGGACGCACTTTAATACGATCAACTACTACCTCGATAGAGTGCTTTTCATTTTTCTTTAGTACTGGTAGTTGGTCAACTTCAAATATTTCTGCTTTAGCAGTATTAGCTGTGCCGCCTCCAGAGCGCACGCGAAAGCGGACGAAGCCTTGTGCTTGCAGATCTTGGAAGAGATCGACGAACTCGCCTTTGCGCTCGCTTACTACGGGAGCAAGAATCATTAACTTGGTATCTTCAGGCATCGATAAAACGGTATCGACCATTTGAGAAACGCTTTGCGCTTCTAGGGGAAGATCGTGATCGGGACAATGTGGTGTACCTGCGCGGGCAAAAAGTAAGCGTAGGTAATCGTGGATCTCTGTAACCGTACCCACTGTCGAGCGCGGGTTATGGCTCGTTGCTTTTTGCTCAATCGAAATCGCAGGCGAGAGTCCTTCAATCGTATCGACATCAGGTTTTTCCATTAACTGCAAAAACTGACGTGCATAAGCAGAGAGTGACTCCACATAACGACGCTGGCCTTCAGCATAGAGCGTATCAAAAGCCAATGAGCTCTTACCTGAACCGGATAAGCCAGTCAGCACGACGAGTTTCTCTCTAGGAATGTCTAGATTGATGTTTTTGAGGTTGTGGGTACGTGCCCCACGGATCTTAATTTCGTTATTCATGATTATTTAGCGTAACTTGTTAATATAGCTCTTTCCCATGAATCCTTCTGAACTTCGCTCTACTCTGGCCTTGGCAGGCATCTTTGGCCTCCGAATGTTGGGCCTATTTCTACTTTTGCCGGTCTTTAGCATTCACGCACGGGGTTTGCCGGGTGGAGAGCATGCTCTTTGGGTAGGCCTATCCCTTGGCATTTTCAATATTGTTCAAGCTTGTTTCTATATTCCCTTAGGGCGTCTTTCCGATCGCATTGGCCGTAAACCAGTAGTTTTATGGGGCCTTTCCTTGTTTGTGGCTGGCGCCCTCATCTGCGCTGCCAAGGATGACCTCCTATGGATCGCCATTGGGCGTGGGATCATGGGGGCAGGAGCGGTATCGGCTGCTATTTCAGCCTGGGTCGCTGACCTGACCAGAGAGCAGGTTCGGACTCGAGCCATGGCTTTAGTAGGTGGCAGTATTGCCCTCTCATTTGCATTATCTCTAGTAATCGCTGCACCGATCTATCGATTGATGAGCCTGAGTGGAATTTTTCTTGTGCTGGCGATTCTTGGCGTGATTGCTATGTTTGTTACTTATTATGTTTTGCCAAGTAATGGGATAGTAGTCAAAGTTCAGCAAGCTTCTTTAAAAGAAGTTTTTTTCGTTCCAGAGCTCATGCGTCTTAATTTTGGTGTCTTATTGCTACATGCAACTCAAGTGGCAATGTTTCTAGTAATGCCGCATCTATTGGTAGAAGCTGGTTTACCACTCACTGAGCATTGGATGATCTATTTATCAGTGGTTTTGCTTTCATTTGCCCTGATGGCACCTATTTTGATTATTGGTGAAAGACATCAGCGTTTAAGACCAGTTTTTTTATTGGCAATCATTTTTCTTTTCATTGCTGAGATTTTATTTTCTCAGGCGAACTCAATCATGCTGATTGCGACCACTTTATTGATTTATTTTGTCGGATTTAATTTGCTCGAAGCATTGTTACCCTCTTTGGTATCGCGTTTCGCAAATCAATCAAAAGGGACTGCCTTAGGTATTTTTAATACCTCGCAATCAATTGGGTTGTTTTTTGGGGCCGCGGTTGGAGGATATTTAATCGATATCCTTGGCGATATATCGGTCTTTCATATCAGTGCTGCGCTCTTATTTGGCTGGCTTATAATTGCTTGGTCAATGGGTGAAATGCCTGTCAGGTCTGCAGAATCAAGGAAAGTAGCCACTGAGACATAGCCTTAGCTTTATTTTTTAGCAGTAATTTTTAGCAGTAATAACAGTAGTATTTTTCTTCGGGAGACAACATGGCTTCGGTTAATAAGGTCATCATCGTAGGTAACGTAGGACGTGATCCAGAAACGCGTTATATGCCAAGCGGCGACGCTGTTACGAATATTTCAGTAGCAACTTCAGATCGCTACAAAGACAAACAAACCGGCGAAATGAAAGAAACTACAGAATGGCATCGCGTTGCATTCTTTGGCAAGCTTGCAGAAATCGCTGGTCAGTACCTCAAAAAAGGTTCACAGGTGTATGTTGAAGGTCGTTTGCGTACTCGCAAATGGACTGATGCTAGTGGCCAGGAAAAGTATTCCACTGAGATTGTTGCAGACACAATGCAAATGCTTGGCGGCAAGCCAGTAGGCGGAAGCGGTGACGGTGGCGAGAGCTATGCACGCTCAAAGCCGGCTGAGCAGTCTGCTCCAGCATCTTCAAATGCCGCATCACTCGGTGCGATGGATGACGATATTCCGTTCTAAGAATGACTCATTTATTCATCAATAATTTGTTGGTGAGTTGAATAGCAAAAACCCCTTCTAGGATTTCCTACAAGGGGTTTTTATTTACTTCAATTTAAAAAACATTGTTTTTACTGACGTGCATGACGTAGGTTTTCAGGCCAAGGCGAGTTGTGATCAGTTCTGAATGGGTTGATGTCTAGTCCGCCGCGTCGGGTATACCTCGCATAAACAGAAAGCTTTTCAGGTTTGCACTGACGTTTGATGTCGCAGAAGATGGTTTCGACACAATGTTCATGAAACTCACCTAATTGTCTAAAGCCGATGAGGTAGCGCAATAAGCCCTCTTCCAGGATGGGGCGACCCTGATAACGGATTTGCACACTAGCCCAATCGGGTTGCCCAGTTACGGGGCAATTCGATTTGAGTAAATGCGAAACAAGACATTGCTCAATCGGACCAAAGTCTTCATTGATGCCAAGTAGTGAGGGGTCGGCAGGCAGGCTTGGATCAACTTCAATATCTAGGCGATCCATCAAAACTCCTCCCATTTCTTGCATCCCTTTTTTGGTAACTAGTTCAGTTGAATGAATGCGAGTGGTGATTTTGCTGCCAGCGACTGTGGATAGGTCTTTGATGAGCCTTTCTTTGACTTCATTCTCATCCTCAAAGCGCGTGTTGTTGAGGCTATTAAGATAAAGCTTGAATGATTTGGACTCGATCATGTTGGGAGAGTCGGCCGGAATCTGAAATTCTGCTAAAGCAATTTGGGGCTTCCCTTTTTTATTTAGCCAGCTCAGCTCAAATGCATTCCAAATATCGATACCCACAAATGGTAGAGCTTGGCCTTCTTTAAGGCCTAGTTTTTTACGGTTCTCCATTCTGGGAATGGGAAAGAGCAAACTTGGATCGTATTGATCTGGATATTGCGTAGTTTGTCCAAGTGAAAGTGTTGCCATGAATTACTCTATTTATCTTTGGGCCTATTTGAAACGCCTGACACTACATGACCAGTAGGCGCTACTGAAGCGGCTGATTGGCAATGACCGGTTTGATCATCAAAGAAAAAATCAGGCTCAAATTCGCGAAGGAATTCGCTCTTGGATAGACCGCCTAAGAACATGGCTTCATCCACATCTATTCCCCACGCCATGAGAGTCCGAATCGCACGCTCATGCGCGGGCGCTGAACGGGCAGTCACTAAGGCGGTGCGAATCCGCATACCATTCTCACTAGTGGAGCGTTGCAGTCTGTGTAGCGCTTCCAGCAAAGGTTTGAAAGGTCCGGGAGGCAAGGGAATATCTACCTTCTTGCTCTCGTGATCAACAAAAGCCTCAAGCCCTTTGTTCTGAAAGACCTGTTCAGCCTCATCAGAAAAAAGTACGGCGTCTCCGTCAAAGGCAATACGAATTTCATTAGGGTGAGATTCTGCGGTTTTGCTTGATTCTGGATAGACACGTGCTGCAGGGAAGCCCGCATCAATCGTTGCCCGGACATCATCTTCATTGGCAGATAAGAAAAGGTTGGCATGCAGTGAGCGTAAATAGTGATAAGGAGGGCGCCCTCTTGTAAAAACACCGCGCTCGAGATGTAAACCATGATGCTCGGCGGAGCGGAATACCCGTAAGCCACTGACTGGGTCATTCCGCGAGAGAATCACTACCTCTACGCGTTGATCCCCTTCCTCATTAAAAGCCAATAGTTTTTTTACTAGCGGAAATGCCACGCCGGTTTGTGCAGCTTCACCAAGACGCTCCAGTTGTAATTTCATATACGCACTGTCATCGGTTGACTCAAAGATACGATTTTCTTCTTCAAAATCGAACAGGGCGCGCGAGGAGATCGCAACGACGAGTTTTCCGGTGAGTGAGTATGACATCTTGGGAATGAACTCTTATTTAAGGAAGAGGCGGTAAGCGGGATTATTGCTTTCATCCCAGTGTGGATAACCTAGACTAGATAAGAAGTTTTGGAATTTCTTTTGCTCATTCTTAGGAACTTGAATGCCCACCAGAATACGACCGTAGTCAGCGCCATGATTGCGGTAGTGGAACAAGCTGATATTCCAGTTAGGGGCCATGCTCGTTAAAAACTTCATTAATGCACCTGGGCGCTCTGGAAACTCGAAGCGATATAGCAATTCGTCTTTTGCTAGCGCAGAGTGCCCACCGACCATATGGCGTAAATGCGTTTTCGCCAACTCATCATGAGTCAGATCAATGGTTGCAAACTTCGCCTTAGTGAAGTGCTTTGCAATCGCTTCGCTATCACCCGCTTTTTGGGTGCTGATACCCACAAATATGTGTGCTTTGCTTTGATCGCCAATGCGATAGTTAAATTCAGTGACATTACGTTTGCCAAGTAACTGACAAAAGCGTTTAAAGGAGCCACGTTCTTCGGGGATGGTAACTGCAAATACGGCTTCACGGAATTCACCAACGTCTGCACGCTCCGCTACAAAGCGTAGACGGCTAAAGTTCATATTGGCACCACAAGCAACAGCTACTAAAGTTTTTTTCTTGATCTGCTTTTTCTCAACATACTTCTTCATACCCGCTATAGCCAAGGCCCCAGCGGGCTCAAGAATGCTGCGAGTATCAGTAAAAACGTCGTTAATGGCGGCACAGATCTCATCGGTATCCACTAAGACGATTTCATCCACTACTTTTTTGCAGATACGAAAGGTTTCCTTGCCGACTAATTTCACAGCGGTACCATCAGAAAACAACCCCACATCTTTCATCTCAATACGCTTATTAGCCTTGAGTGAGCGACTCATAGCGTCAGAGTCTGAGGCTTGCACACCAATCACTTTCGTTTTGGGACTCACGGCTTTGACATATTCACCAATACCGGAAATAAGTCCGCCGCCACCAATAGCGACAAATACCGCTTCAATGGGTTCTTGGCATTGCTGAAAAATTTCTTGAGCAATCGTGCCTTGTCCGGCAATCACATCAGGATCATCAAACGGGTGGACAAAAGTCAGCCCCCGTTTTTTTCCTAAGGCCTCTGAGTACTTAAAGGCGTCGCTGTAGGACTCGCCATGAAGAATAATTTCTACCCAAGAACCACCTCTGGCCTTAACAGCATCAATTTTTAAGCTAGGCGTGGTGATGGGCATCACGATCACTGCCTTGCATTTCATCTTGGCTGCGGAAAGGGCAACACCTTGGGCGTGATTACCAGCGGAAGCAGATATAACACCCTTTTTAAGGGCCTCTGGAGGGAGATGAGCCATCTTGTTATAGGCGCCACGGAGTTTGAAGGAGAAAACCGGCTGGTTATCCTCCCTTTTAAGTAGGACCTGATTACCCAAACGCTTAGTGAGTTCTGGGGCGAGTTGGAGCTCAGTTTCCCTGGCTACGTCATAGACGCGAGCCGATAAAATTTTCTTTAAATAGTTCGTTGCCATCCAATGAGCGTACCACGGATGGCTCCTAAGCCCTTAAATTTGCAAGGGTTTATCCCTTTGAGCAACAACTTCCCCCATTTCCTGCCACTATCAGGTTCGCTCAATTAAAATGATTATTTACAAAATATGTTGCTATGAACGCCCCATTAGCTTTGAACCAGTTGTTAGACGCTGAGGCGGGATCTCCCCGCTTGCGTGAAATTCCCTACAACTACACCTCCTTTTCTGACCGAGAGATTGTGATTCGCTTGTTAGGAGAGGAGTCATGGCGCGTTCTAAATGATTTACGGGGTGTCCGCCGCACCGGCCGTTCTGCTCGAATGTTATTCGAAATCTTGGGTGATATTTGGGTGGTTCAACGCAATCCATTTTTGCAAGACGATCTATTAGATAACGTTGATCGCCGTAAGCAGTTGGTGGACGCTTTATGGCATCGCTTAGGCGAAGTGAAGAAACGCAATATTGGTGACTCAGTTGATCAAGTAGAAATTTTATTGAGCGCTGCTGATCGCGCGATTGAAAATTTTGCGAATGGTTTCAAAGAAGTCGAGCAAATTCGCAAACGTGCTCGCAAGGAATTAGGGCGTCATACCGCTAGTGACAATATTTGTTTTGATGGTGTCTCTCGTGCTGCGCACGTCACGGATGCAACTGACTGGCGCGTAGAGTTTCCATTAGTCGTCCTGAAACCAGATTACGAATCTGAAATTCCTGGGCTAGTTAAGGCGTGTGTGGAATTGGGCCTCACAATTATTCCTCGAGGGGGTGGTACTGGCTATACCGGTGGTGCAATTCCCTTATACGCAATGTCTGCAGTCATCAATACTGAGAAGCTCGAGCAAATTGATGGTGTAAAGAGTAAGCGTCTGCCCGGAGTTGATCATGAGGTCTCCACCATCTTTACTGGTGCTGGTGTTGTCACTCGCCGCGTATCTGATGCAGCAGAACATGCGGGGCTGGTATTTGCGGTTGATCCCACGTCAGCTGATGCAAGTTGCATCGGTGGCAATATTGCCATGAATGCTGGCGGTAAAAAAGCAGTTCTCTGGGGAACTGCTCTCGATAATCTCGCTAGTTGGCGAATGGTGGATCCACAAGGAAATTGGCTGGACGTTGTTCGCCTTGAGCATAACCTTGGCAAGATCCATGACGTTGCCACAGTACGTTTTCAATTAACTTGGTCTGATGGTAATAGCGAGCCTGGACAACGAATCCTGAAAACGGAATTATTAGAAGTGGAAGGCAAACGTTTTCGTAAAGAGGGTCTAGGTAAAGACGTTACGGATAAATTTTTATCGGGTTTGCCGGGCGTGCAAAAAGAAGGTTGCGATGGATTGATTACTAGCGCAACCTGGATATTGCATCGCATGCCAAAATTCATGCGTACGGTTTGCCTAGAGTTCTTTGGCCAAGCACGTGAGGCTATTCCGAGCATCGTTGAAATCAAAGCATACTTAGACGGTTTGAGTAAGCAGGGCGGTCCTATTCTGGCTGGCCTAGAACATCTGGATGATCGCTACCTAAAGGCAGTGGGCTACTCCACTAAATCAAAGCGGAATAGCTTGCCGAAGATGGTATTGATTGGTGATATCGCGGGCGATGATGAGGCAGCCGTAGCGGCGGCGACTAGTGAAGTGGTACGGATGGCGAATTTACGCGTCGGCGAGGGATTTGTAGCAGTAAGCCCTGAAGCGCGGAAGAAATTCTGGCTAGATCGTGCTCGTACTGCTGCGATTGCACGGCATACCAATGCTTTTAAGATTAACGAAGACGTTGTGATCCCCTTGCCACGTATGGGTGAGTACACTGACGGCATCGATCGCATCAATATTGAGTTATCTCTCAAAAACAAATTACAAATCCTGGATGGCCTGGAATTATTCTTGAAAAAGAGTGCTTTGCCATTAGGCAAGAGCGATGCAGAGTACGAAATTCCTACTGCAGAAATCCTAGGTGATCGCGTTCAACAGGCATCAGAGCTGATTACTAAAGTTCGCACCCGTTGGGCTGACTGGCTGATGCAGATGGATACTTATTTTCCGCAACTGCAGGATTTAAGCTTGCGCGCTTCATGGAAAGAGGAAGTTCGCTCAGAGCTACGCATCATCTTTGGCGGCCTGGCGTTTGAACCCATTCTTGCTGAATTAGAAGCAATTCATAAAAATATTTTGCGTAAGCGCGTCTTTGTTGCTCTGCATATGCATGCTGGTGACGGTAATGTACATACCAATATTCCCGTGAACTCGGATGACTATGAGATGTTGCAAGACGCCCATCGTGCGGTTGCGCGCATCATGAAATTAGCCCGCTCACTCGATGGTGTGATTTCTGGTGAGCACGGCATCGGCATTACTAAACTCGAATATTTGACTGAAGCCGAGTTAAAGGATTTCCGCAGCTATAAAAATCGGGTTGACCCTGAGGGTCGATTTAATAAAGGTAAGCTCATGCCGAATGCGGTTTTGAGTATGGCCTACACACCGAGCTTTGGTTTAATGGGCCATGAATCCATCATCATGCAGCAGAGTGATATTGGTGCGATTGCTGATAGTGTGAAAGACTGCTTGCGCTGCGGTAAATGTAAACCTGTGTGCGCAACCCATGTGCCCCGCGCTAACTTACTTTATAGTCCGCGGGACAAAATTTTGGCGACTTCATTATTGATTGAAGCTTTCTTGTATGAAGAGCAAACAAGACGTGGTGTATCAGTAAAGCATTGGGAGATGTTTGATGACGTAGCGGCGCATTGCACGGTTTGTCATAAATGTTTAACCCCTTGCCCAGTCAACATCGATTTTGGTGACGTGACGATGAATATGCGCAATCTCTTGCGTAAGATGGGTCAGCAACGTTTTAACCCAGGTACAGCAGCATCAATGCTCTTCTTGAATGCAACCAGTCCAGAGACGATTAATTTAGTTCGTAAGGCCATGATTGGCTGGGGTTATAAATTGCAGCGCTTGGGTAATGATGTGTTGAGAAAGTTTGCTAAGCAACAAACTGCGCATCCTCCAGCTACAGTCGGAAAACCTAGCGTTAAAGAACAGGTGATTTTCTTTGTAAATAAGAAAATGCCTGGAAACTTGCCTAAGAAAACGGCGCGTGCTTTGCTAGATATTGAAGATGCGAACTATGTACCCATTATTCGCGATCCAAAAACCACCTCAGCAGATACAGAGGCAGTGTTCTACTTTCCGGGTTGCGGCTCTGAACGCTTATTCTCGCAAGTCGGCCTTGCAACCCAAGCAATGCTTTGGAATGTGGGTGTACAAACAGTCTTACCTCCAGGCTATCTCTGTTGTGGTTACCCGCAACGCGGCAATGGCGACTTTGATAAAGCGGAAAAAATGATTACGGATAACCGCGTGTTATTCCATCGTGTTGCCAATACGCTGAACTACTTAGATATCAAGACGGTAGTAGTGTCTTGCGGAACTTGTTACGACCAATTAGCGGGTTATCAGTTTGACCAAATTTTCCCGGGTTGCCGAATTATTGATATTCATGAATATCTTATGGAGAAGGGCGTTAAGCTTTCTGGAGTAACGGGTGTGAAGTATATGTATCACGATCCTTGTCACTCTCCAATGAAGCTGCAAGATCCTCTGAAGACGGTAAATGAACTTATTCAATTGGAAGATGGCAAAGCGATTGCTAAAAATGATCGTTGTTGTGGTGAAGCAGGAACACTGGCAGTAACGCGCCCAGATATCTCGACTCAAATACGCTTTCGCAAGCAAATTGAAATGGAAAAAGGCGCCAATGATTTACGTAAAAGCGACCTTACTAGTGAAGTAAAAGTACTAACCAGTTGCCCATCTTGTTTGCAAGGTTTAACTCGCTTCGATGCAGATAGTGATACCACTGCCGATTACATCGTGGTGGAGATGGCTAACAAACTACTCGGTGAAAACTGGATGCAAGATTACGTCGCCAAAGCCAATCAAGGCGGTATTGAAAGGGTCCTAGTTTAATGATTCCTAGCAATGTTGTTGTACATCAGCAATCCAAGGTATTGGAACTCTCTTATGAGAATGGTAATACTTATCGCCTGCCATTTGAGTTTCTCAGAGTGTTATCTCCGTCTGCTGAAGTGCAGGGCCATGGCCCTGGACAAGAAACTTTACAAACAGGTAAGCGCGATGTGTTGATTGCCAATTTAGAGCCCGTTGGGCACTATGCCTTAAAGCCTAGTTTTTCCGATGGTCATGATTCTGGTTTGTACTCTTGGGATTTCTTGCAGTATTTATGTGAGAATCAAGAGCAATTATGGAAAGCGCATTTAGACAAATTAGCCGCTGCAGGTCTCGATCGAGATGCGCCTATGGGGCAGCAAGGTCATTCCCATGACCACTCTTGCGGAAGTCACTAATGAGTAAAACCCATTTTGGTTACCAAAGTGTTGATGAGGCAGAAAAAGCTACTAAGGTGGCCGAGGTATTTCATTCGGTAGCGAGTAAATATGATGTGATGAATGACTTGATGTCATTTGGCTTGCACCGCCTTTGGAAAAAAATCACAATTGCACGTGCACAAGTACGCCCTGGTCAAAAAGTGTTAGATATCGCTGGTGGTACTGGTGATCTAGCGGGCGCATTTGCAAAAGCAGCTGACTGGGGTCGCAATTCTGAAGCGCAGGTTTGGTTGAGCGACATTAATGCATCCATGCTGGGAGTCGGTCGGGATCGCTTGTTGGATCAGGGCATGGCTTTGCCTTGCGTACAATTTGATGCAGAGAAAATTCCGTTTCCCAACAACCATTTTGATGTCGTCACTGTTGCTTTTGGTCTCCGCAATATGACTCATAAGGATGTGGCTTTAGGTGAGATGTGTCGTGTGATTAAGCCCGGTGGACGTGTTTTGGTTCTAGAGTTTTCAAAGCCAGACGCCTTTTTGCAGCCGGTATATGACACTTACTCTTTCAAAGTCTTGCCTTGGCTAGGCGAAAAGATTGCTCAGGATTCTGAGAGCTATCGTTATTTGGCAGAATCCATCCGGATGCATCCGGATGCAGAAACACTTAAAGAAATGATGTTGGGGGTCGGTTTTGATGAAGTAGAAACCCATAGAATGACTGGGGGTATCGTTGCCTTACATATTGGTATTAAATACTAATAGTTGTATAGTTTTTAAATTCTTAAAAACTAAAGAAGTGAAGCAGTTATAAGAGGGGTAAATAAAAATGAACAAACATTTTTTTAAGGCGATTCTAATCAGTTTTACATTAATCTTTGCATCCATTGGTTATGTTGATGCAGCACGTCTAGGCGGCGGTAAAAGTATCGGTCGCGCACCAAGTGCACCAATTCAAAAGCAAGCTGCACCTGCGCAAAAGCCAGCTCAACAAGCGCAACCTACTGCTCCAGCACCACAGGCACCAGCCCCAAGCCGCTTTGGCGGTATGGGAGGGCTTCTTGGTGGATTAGCAGCAGGTTTGGGCATTGGCTACCTCTTGTCCCATTTCGGTTTAGGTGAAGGAGCCTCATCTTTGATCACGGGTTTATTGATTGCGATGTTAGCGGGTTTTGTGATCATGTTTGTGCTTAGAAAATTACTGCCAGCAATGTCAGGCGCTGCTAATAATGCAAATGTGCCAACAGGTATGCAGCGTAGTAATGTTGAGCAAGTCTCTAGGCATGAGCCTGCTTTTACACCGGCAGCCAATGCATTCGGCGGTGTGAGCAAGGAACCTGAGCCTTTTCAGTCCACGCTACCCCCCGGCTTTGATCAGCAAGCATTCCTAGAAAACGCGAAGCAGTACTTTGTCACCTTGCAAAAATCGTGGGATCAAGGTGATCTAGCATCATTGCGTGAATTTACAACCCCGGATATGTTTGCCACTATCCAACAGGATTTAGCAGGACGTATAGATAGCGCTAATCAAACTGATGTGCTTACGATTAACGCGCATCTCTTGGGTATAGAGACTGCAGATGGCCACTATTTCTGTAGTGTTCAATTTAGCGGGATGATTCGCGAGCAGCCTGGCGCTGCTGCAAGCGACTTCTCAGAAATCTGGAATCTCAGCAAGCCTGTTGAAGGGCCTGGAGGCTGGGTACTAGCGGGTATCACCCAGTTAGTTTAAGCTTTAGGTACTTTCCATTGGAAAACCCGCACTAGTGCGGGTTTTTTACACTCATGAACACGCATTTATCTTCCTCCCATACGATCGCTGCTGGCGCTGCTTGCCAGGGGATAAACCATGTTCTAGGATCTGAGTCTTGGGCACGGAGTGAGTTAGCCAAGCATGCTGGGAAATCCATTCTTATACAGCTTCCCTTGGGAGCTCTCTGTTTTGAGATCAAGTCCGATGGATTGCTTGGAGTTTTAAAAGAGGCAGATAGCCCTTCTCTCACTTTAGAAGTTTCAGCACAGGCTTTGAGTGGGGTAGCGGCAAGTAGCGGGAATTTGCGTGAGCAAGCATTTAAAGCTGTCAAAATTACAGGTGATGCAGACTTAGCCCAGTTATTAGGTCGTTTGGCCGGACAGCTACGTTGGGAATATGAGGAAGATTTGGCACGATTAGTTGGGGACGCCCCTGCGAATTTTGCAGTAAGACAAGGTAAGAAATTCATTTCCGCTAGTCGATCTGCAGCTAGCGATTTGCTGGACAATGTGGTCGAGTATGTCAGCGAAGAAAGAAAAGTACTTTTAAATAAACGCGATTTTATGGTTCGTAAAGCGGAATTAAGTGAGTTGCGGGAATCTGTCGACCGCATGGAAAAACGTATTCAAATCTTAGAGCAAAAGGCTAAATAAATCGTGCGTCGAATTGCTCGTCTTTGTTTCATTTTCTTTACTGCTTGGCGCTACGGTTTATTGCCTCTATTACGCGATCTATTAAAGCCAGGGATTCGCCGTGGTCTCTTAACCGTCTTATGTTGGGTTTCTCCCGGAAATCATTTGCCAAGAGGTGAGCGCATTCGCTTAACTCTAGAAGCGCTTGGACCTATCTTTGTCAAGTTTGGACAAGTCCTATCTACGCGCCGCGATTTATTGCCTGAAGACATCGCTAATGAATTAGCAAAACTACAAGATCAAGTTCCACCATTCTCTAATGAAGAGTCACGCCGTCTAATTGAGGAGGCTCTCGGTCAGCCTATTGAAGTGGTTTTCACAAGCTTTGATGCTACTCCAGTAGCTAGTGCCTCAGTTGCTCAAGTGCACTTTGGAGTGTTGCGTGGTACCGAAAAACATCCGGAGTGGGAAGGCCACGCAGTGGCTATTAAAGTTTTGCGTCCTGGTATTTTGCCTGTCATTGAGGGCGATTTAGCGCTGATGTATGACTTAGCTAAAGTGATTGAAAAGAGCTCTGAAGATGGCCGTCGTTTAAAGCCACGCGAGAACGTGTCAGAGTTTGATACCCATTTGCATGATGAGTTAGATCTGATGCGTGAAGCTGCGAACGCAAGTCAGTTACGGAGATACTTTGTAGATTCTAAGAAACTGATGATTCCGGAGATGTACTGGGACCTTTGCCATACCAATGTCATTGTCATGGAAAGAATGTATGGCATTTCTATTGGGCGTACTGCTGAGTTACGCGCAGCAGGTGTTGACTTTAAGAAGTTAGCTGCCGATGGGGTAGAGATATTTTTTATGCAAGTATTTGAATATGGTTTTTTCCATGCAGATATGCATCCTGGAAATATCATGATCAGCTTGGAGCCTGAAACGTTTGGACGTTTTATCTCCTTAGATTTTGGAATTGTGGGTGCCTTAAGCGAATCAGACAAAAATTATTTAGCTTTGAACTTCTTAGCTTTCTTCAATCGCGATTACCGGCGCGTGGCAGAGTTACACATTGAGTCTGGATGGGTTCCTGCCAATACGCGGGTTGAAGAATTAGAGGGTGCGGTACGCTCTGTTTGTGAGCCTTACTTTGACCGTCCATTAAAAGAAATTTCTTTGGGTATTGTTTTGATGCGTTTATTTCAAACCTCGCGTCGGTTCAAGGTAGAAATTCAGCCTCAATTGACCTTGTTACAAAAAACCCTCCTAAATGTCGAAGGTTTAGCGCGTCAATTGGATCCTGACCTCGATCTCTGGAAAACTGCCAAGCCAATCCTGGAAAAATGGATCAGCAAGCAATTGGGCTGGCGTGGTCTGCTGGATGGGTTAAAGGAGGAAGCGCCTTCTTGGGCCAAAATCCTGCCTACTTTGCCGCGCTTAATTGCTGAGAGCTTGGCTCAAAGCCGGCACCAAATTAAAGACCAAAATGGGGAATTAGAGGTTTTAAAGACCCTTTTACTGCAAGAAAGGCATACTCATCGTGTCCTCGTGGGTGCCTTGCTGTTTGCTGGTGGGTTTTTGACCGGAATTTTAATAATCAGCCTAGGTATTTATTAGGCTCTCGTTGATTGACTTCTTAACCGCTAAAATAGCGGGTTAGGCAAAACATGAAAAAATACTTTATCGCTGGCATCCTGGTTTGGGCACCACTGTCAATCACCGTCTGGGTGATTGGCTGGGGCTTAGGTTTGCTCGACGGTGTCTTTGGGTCTGTAATGCATGCCATCATTGTGGTTCTTCCACATGACGCTGCCTTAGATGTGCAGCATTTCCGCGATCTCCCAGGTGTTGGCATATTGATCGTGATTGCCGTCATCATGCTGACAGGATTGTTAGCAATTAGTTTTGCTGGGCAATGGTGGTTAAAAATTTGGGATAAATTGGTTAATCGTATTCCGATTGTTCGCTCCATTTATTCCAGTGTTCAACAAGTTTCATCCACATTATTTTCGGGTAACGGTCAGGCCTTTAGTAAGGCTCTGTTAATTCGCTATCCCCATGCAGACTCTTGGGTGATTGCTTTTCAAACGGGCGTTCCTGCAAAAGAAGTCACCGCTAAATTAGGCGAAGATTACGTGAATGTATTCTTACCAACCACACCAAATCCTACCTCTGGTTTTTTCATGATCGTGCCCCGTGCACAAACGATTGAGCTAGAGATGAGCGTGGAAGAAGCTCTAAAGCATATTGTGTCGATGGGTTCTGTACCACCAAATAGTTCTAGTGGCCTGACGGCACCACCGTCACCACATCATGTTTGATTTTTAGGAAATTGTTATGTCGATGTTGATGCGTAGTCATACCTGTGGACAGGTAACCGATTCACTGATTGGTCAAGAGGTCACACTCGCAGGATGGGTCAACCGCCGCCGTGATCACGGAGGTGTGATTTTTATTGACTTGCGTGATCATCAAGGCTTTGTTCAGGTAGTGTGTGATCCGGATCGCCCAGAGATGTTTGGGCTTGCTGAGCAAGTACGTAATGAATTCTGTATTCAGATTAAAGGCCTAGTACGTGCTCGTCCTGCTGGGACAGAGAATAGTGATTTGGTCAGTGGCAAGGTAGAAGTACTTTGCCATAGCTTAGTGATCCTTAATGCTTCCATCACACCTCCATTCCAGTTAGATGATGAAAATTTATCTGAGACTACTCGTTTAACGCATCGTGTGCTGGATTTGCGTCGTCCACAAATGCAAAAGAATTTGCGCCTACGTTACAACGTGGCAATGGAATGCCGTCGCTATTTAGACGAGGCTGGTTTCATTGATATTGAGACTCCCATGTTGACAAAGAGTACCCCTGAAGGTGCGCGTGATTATTTAGTCCCATCGCGTGTTCATGATGGTCAGTTCTTTGCATTGCCACAGTCGCCTCAGCTGTTCAAGCAGTTATTGATGGTTGCTGGTTTTGATCGCTACTATCAAATTACCAAATGTTTCCGCGATGAAGATTTGCGGGCAGATCGCCAACCTGAATTTACTCAGATTGACTGTGAAACTGCCTTCCTAAATGAAATAGAAATTCGGGACCTGTTTGAAAACATGATTCGTCATATTTTCAAAAAAACAATGAATGTCGAATTGGCAAATCCATTTCCAACCATGCCTTATTCAGAAGGGATGGCACGCTTTGGGTCTGATAAACCCGATTTGCGCGTGAACTTTGAGTTCACTGAATTGACGGATTTAATGAAGGATGTTGATTTCAAGGTGTTCTCAGGCGCTGCAAACCAAGAAGGTGGCCGGGTTGTGGGCTTATGTGTTCCAGGCGGTGCGGAGATTAGCCGTAGTGAGATTGATGATTACACCCAGTTTGTCAGCATCTATGGCGCAAAAGGTTTAGCTTGGATTAAGGTGAATTCCGTCGCTGAAGGCCGTAATGGCTTGCAGTCTCCTATTGTGAAGAATTTGCATGACGCGGCTATCGAAGGTATCTTGAAGCGCACGGGTGCAAAAGACGGCGACATTATTTTCTTTGGTGCAGATAAAGAAAAAGTCGTGAATGATGCAATCGGTAACTTACGTCTACGCATTGGCCATTCATCTTGGGCTAAGGCTCACGGACTCTTTACTGAAGGTTGGAAGCCATTATGGGTAGTAGATTTTCCAATGTTTGATTACGATGAAGGTGAAGCGCGTTGGGTTGCTTGCCATCATCCGTTTACCAGCCCTAAAGATGAGCATATGCAGTATTTAGAAACTGATCCTGGTAAGTGCTTAGCTAAAGCGTATGACATGGTTCTAAACGGCAGTGAAATTGGCGGTGGTTCTGTGCGTATTCATCAAGAAGCGGTGCAGAGTCAGGTATTCCGTGCATTGAAAATTAATGCTGAAGAAGCACAGGCGAAGTTTGGCTTCTTATTAGATGCTCTGCAGTATGGCGCACCTCCACATGGCGGGATCGCATTTGGCTTAGATCGTATTGTTACCATGATGACTGGTGCTGAATCCATTCGGGATGTGATTGCCTTCCCTAAAACCCAGCGTGCGCAATGCTTATTAACTCAGGCCCCTAGTCCAGTCGATGAGCGTCAGTTGCGTGAATTGCATATTCGTTTACGTCAAGCTACACCAGCTGCTTAAAAAACAACGTAGTTAGCCCTATCTTGAAAATCCCTATTTCGGTTTTGGTTGTTATCTACAAGTCGAACAGGGATGTTTTATTAATAGAGCGCGCTGATCGAACGAATTTCTGGCAGTCCGTTACTGGTAGTCTTGATGCGCTAAATGAAGACTTAGCCTTAGCTGCTGGCCGAGAAGTCTTGGAAGAGACTGGGATCGCTGTAGAGCAATTACCCATTGGCGCTCTGCAGAGCATGCATCAGCAGATTGAGTACGAAATTTATCCAGAGTGGCGCTTTCGTTATGCACCTGGTGTGACTAGAAATACTGAGCACTGGTTTTCATTACAAGTTCCAAATGCTATTCAAGTTCAACTTGCACCTAGAGAGCATATCGCTTACCAGTGGCTGCCTTTCGAAGAGGCCGCCAAGAAATGTTTTTCCCCTAGCAATGGGGAGGCAATTCTGAAATTATTTTCGGAACGCTAAAGTAAAATCAAATAAGGAATAAGATAGAACGATGAGACATTCATCGGGAAACCATCACGGTAGCGTAGATTCCAAGCCTTCACAGGGAAGCGATTGGAAAGTCATTCGCGATTTAATTCCCTATCTACTGGAATATAAATTAAGAGTTGCGATTGCTTTAGCGTGCTTGGTTGCTGCCAAGGTTACGAATTTAGGCATCCCTATTTTGCTAAAGCGTTTAATTGACGATTTAAACATCAGGACAGACTC
>Ga0194047_10000231_pt1 | contig 37809 bp, 29 predicted proteins | sample JunL225m_MetaG_2_FD_160070 | JGI IMG/M metagenome (GOLD analysis project Ga0194047, IMG submission 160070) | Anoxic zone freshwater microbial communities from boreal shield lake in IISD Experimental Lakes Area, Ontario, Canada - Jun2016-L221-5m | ecosystem: Environmental > Aquatic > Freshwater... | reverse complement strand
CAGACGATATGGTATTATAACCATAAGCGTATACACACAGCATTAAAAATGTCACCGGTAAAATTTAAAGAAACATCGGCGGTTAAAGACATAGAAGACTTGTCTTAAGATATGGGGACTTGACATTCCCTTGTTGCCCTTCCCTTGTTGCCCTTCCCTTGTTGCCCTTCCCTTGTTGTCTTTCCCTTGTTGTCTTTCCCTTGTTGTCTTTCCCTTGTTGTCTTTCCCTTGTTGTCTTTCCCTTGTTGTCTTTCCCTTGTTGTCTTTTCCTTGTTGTCTTTTCCTTGTTGTCATCCCAGCGAAAGCTGGGATCCAGTATTTCTGAATAATTCGTTTGTTTATTCAACACTTTCTTTTTCTTCTGATACCTTTCTCTTAACAGAAAGGTATCTCCAAAGGTCAAGAATTTTGTACGTTTGCTAATTCAGTCCTCTGACGCTGCACTACAAAATTCGGTTCTATAGTTTTTAAGAAAACTATACATTATTCATATTTATTAAAATCTTACCATCTTCGCTTCACTTTTAGCTGTGACAGCATTTGATGTATGTAACCCTGAGCACTTTCGGAGGGCTCAGTACAGGCTTTGTCGAAGGGAATGTCACCCTGAGCACTTTCGGCAAACTCAGTACAGGCTTTGTCGAAGGGAATGTCACCCTGAGCTTGTCGAAGGGCGACTGATGGAAATCCTACATCATGGTTCGACGAGCTCACCATGACAACTTTAAAATGTCACCCTTAGGGACAAAGAGGTTTTCTATTCGAGAAAATCAATTAAACCTATAAAATATTCCGACGAGATACCTCATAGCAACATTACAACTATATTTAAAATATCAATTATAAATTATTTGTTTCATTTCTTGTTTTTGCACATTGCTCACTTATTTTTTTAATACAACCGCCTCGAGTACCTGTACCTACAGAAGGTATTGTAATTCCTTTCGTAAGCATTGCAACAACTCTTCGACCTCCAAGATTAAGAACATAATCATATCCGACCTCGCTAAGAGCCTCTTTTAATAAATCATTACCTTTTGAAGAGCTTTCAGCATTAGCCATAAATAATAAAAATAATCTAAATTTAATCGATTATATTACTTGTCTATTTTTCGGCAATCTTTTTATATAGCTGACATTATGCAATAATTGTGTTCTATGGGGATAAATTTAGAAAAAGGGCAATTAGCTCAGTTGGTTAGAGCGCACGATTCACATTCGTGAGGTGACAGGTTCGAGCCCTGTATTGCCCATTTTAAAATTTCCATTCATTAAAATTTACGAACCTATTCTCAATTCTAAATGCTGATGTGAAATTTACATTACTAATTTTTTTTGAAGTTACATAAAAGAGATATGGATTGTAAAGTGCAATCACAGGAGCATCTTCATAAAAGACCTTTTGAAATTGGTTATATGGAGTTTTTCTAGCATTTTGATCAGTCTGTTTCCTACCTTGAGTGAGATAGTTATCTACCCTAACACTTGAATAGCCAGAAAAGTTCAATCCATAGGTACCTTTATTGTAATCTGGAATTTTCGTACTATGCCACTGAGAAAATTTATCTGGATCCAGTCCAGAATCTACAGAATAAATCATTGCTTCATAATTTTTTGTTAAAACGACAGAATTGTAAAAAAGATTAAACTTTCTTTCATTATCTATTATTTGCGTATCACTTATAGCCTTAATATTCATTCTAATACCAACTTTTTTTAAGTATTCCTGAATATATTCAGCTTGTTTCTTCCTAATAGAAACATCTGGAATTGATATAGTGAATGCAATTTCAACACCATTAGCTTTACGGTAATCACCATCTTTTGCATATCCCGCTTGATCCAAAATATCATTAGCCTTTTGTATATCTATAGGATAAGTATTTGCATTAGGATTAAAAGCCCATGAGCTTTGAATAATTATACTTTGACGAGGCACACCAACATCTTGACTGATACCATTACGGTCAATTGAATATGATATAGCTTTTCTAATTATTGGATCTTTAATTATTGGAGAACCCGTATCAGTTAGGTTAAAATATATCGCATAAAGCTGTCTAGGTAGAACAAATTTGGAAACAGTTGTGTAGTTTTTTTCTGCAATTTTTTCTAGTGTTGAATATCCATCAATAACACCTGAATTCAAGGCTTTTTCTAATTCACCTTGAGTATCAAAAAATACAAATTTTAATTTTCTATTAGAATGATTTTTCAAAGTTATATCTTTATCTGTAATGGAAAATATTTCCCAATCGGTACTACTAATAGGATTTTTTGCAAAATCAGTCTTCATCAAAACATCATATCGAACAACTAGATTTTTAGCAGGTAATACAGGCCAATACAGTGTTTCCAAAAAGGCACTATTGGGTACATCAAGAGTAAAGGAGAAATTTAAATCATCGACAGCTTCTATTTTCACCCCTTCTGTAGAACTGTAATAAAGTCCTGAGACTCCACTATTTTGGATTGAGCTAAAAGTTTCGACCACATCTGCCGAAGTAATCTTAGTACCATCACTCCACTTTCTATCTTTTAACTTAATATTAAATTTTGAACCACCGCTTTGAGCTTCATACGATTCAGCTAAAATACCAACTGGATTTCCAGAAGTGTCAGTAGAAAAAAGCGGATCAAATAGAAGATGAGTTACATCTCTATTCAGCTGTGAGAATGGTTTTTCTAATGGAAGTTGTGGCAGAGGATCGATACCGGTTAAATTACCAATGACACCTTCTTTATATATTTTTTCGGCATTTTTGAATTCAACATTGTCTATTCCTTGCACGATGGAATAAGCAATTGGCAGACTAATTATTAATGCAATAATTATAGAAAACAAAGGCTGGATTCTATATAAGACATTCCAAATTGCCTTCAGAAAAATTAACGGTTTCGAAAAATATCTCCCTATGGAAAACTTTTTCAAAATATTTTTTGATAATTTAGACCTTATTTGTCTAGCCATATTAATGCAATGCTACTTACAGCGATTAAAGCTATCAATACCATTGTTGCATACATAAGAAATTTTTCCAGTCCCCTTCTCTGTCTGAAAGTTTCACCACCAGAAGTAAGACCACCAAACGTAGGAGATAAACCGACACCTCTAATCTGCAATATGATTGAGATAATCAAAAGTACAGATAAAATAATTTGTAAGTATGAAATAAATTTAATCATAGTCTTTAATAATAATACATGTGAATTTTAACACATGAATAAAGAAAAGGTTAGTATTCTAGTAATTTTTGTAAAAAATCCGACTTATCCACAGCGTATACGAAACCCGATGCAATTAGAATTCCTTTTGCACCATATTTTATAGCCATTTCTACATCTTTTTTCGTCTTCACACCTGCCCCAACAAGTATGTCGTAAGATGGAAAGTTATCCACAATAGATTCTATATCATCACCATGGCTCTGCGACACAGAAACATTTCCCCCTATTAAAGATGGTGGTTCATAAGCAATATATTTCGGTGTAAACTCAGTATTTTTTTGGACATCTAACTTCAGCTCTAGTAAGTCTGCAGCACATAAGCATAAATTGATTTCGTCATCAATTTTATTATATTTATAAATATCACTTATTTTGTGTTCTGCATGATTAATTAATGAACCTCTAACTCCAATTTTTTTCAAAGTTTCTAGAGTTAAAAAGCCAGTATTAGCACCTCCCTGCTGATAATCTACATGTTGCGACCATATTTCAAAATTATCTGATTGAGGATAATGCTGAATTACATTTTCTAAATCTACTGTTTGAGGACATATAATAATTTTATTTTTTGAATGAAGAGAAAATTCATATGCAGATCTTGCACATCGTAATGCCTCAATACCTAAAGATTCATCATAAGTTTTGAAATTTAAAATCACAACCATTATAAGTTTATTACTATAACCTTAGTTTTCATCATACTTAATAAAGCATCTTTCAATCCAGCATTTCCCATACCTGAATCTTTAATTCCTGGAAAAGGAAAGTTATCGGGCCCTCTATCGCTTTTTGCATTGATTTGTACAGTTCCTGCCTCAATATTATTAGCTAGATACATTGCCTTATTAATATCTTGAGTAAAGACATCAGACTGCAAGCCATATTTTGAATCATTCACTGTAGAAAGAGCTTCTTCCATATTTTGAACTCTAATAATTGGTAGCACTGGCCCGAAAGGTTCTTCGGAATAAATTCTCATTTCTTTCGTGACATGGTCCAAAACAGTTGGATAAACTACAGATCCTTCACTATATCCACCACATAAAAGCTCAGCACCTTTATTTTTTGCATCATTAATTAACTCCATTACATACCCCATGCTTTTTAAATCTATTAATGCGGTAATATCAGCGTCTTCTTCTGCCTTTCCAACTTTCAATTGAAATACACGAGTTAAAATATTTCCTATTAATTCATCAGCAACACTATCCTCCACGACAACTCTTTTTACAGCAGTACATCTTTGTGCAGAGTATGAAAAACCGCCTTTCACAATTTCATTTGCAGCTTTGGCAACATCTGCATCAGCAAGAACTAAAGCAGCATCTTTACCACCTAATTCAAGATAGACAGGACATTTAGCTAATTCCTGAATATGACGGCCAATTTGCGTAGAGCCAGTGAATGCAATCATATCTACTTCTTTATGAGAAAGCATGTAATCACCTATTTCAGAAGATTTTCCTGTTATGAAATTTACGACACCTGCTGGCATTATTTCAGAGAATATTTTCATCATCAAATAAGCACTTATTGCACCAGCACTTGCTGGTTTGAATACAACTGTATTTCCAGTAGCCAATGCGGGGGCTATTTTGGTAACGGCTAGATTAATAGGATAGTTAAAAGGACTTATGGCTAAAACAACACCAAGAGGTTCGTAAGTTACAATGGCTGTCTTTTGTAAGTGATTAATACCAGGCATCCTATCTCCATCCACCAAACGTCCTTCTATTGTTCTATAAGTATGTGCTGTAAAAAGTATGTATTCTGCACTTCTTTCAACTTCCTTAATACAATCTTTCATTGGCTTGGAAATTTCTGAACAAAGTAATGCTGCGATTTCATTTTTTTTCTGAAGTAATGCTCCAGCAACTAGTTCTAATTTATACATTCTTTCGTGAGCAGAAGTGTTTTTCCATGTTTTGAAAGCTTGTTTGGCTGAAGAAAAGGCATTATCTACGTTTTCAATTGTAGCTATAGAAACATTACCTACGACTGAACCATCCATTGGATTAAGTGATGATGAATATTGAGAAGTCTCAATTTCTTCATTATTTATAATAAGTTTAGTATACATTGGGCAGTTATATTCAATATAATTATATTAACATGATTTTATCCAGCCAACCAACAATACGGTTTGCTTGTAAATTTTATTTTGAAGAGAATTGGATCATTACTTTTTTGTAATTTTTTTTCTGAAATATTCTTTACCACTTGCTCAAATAGTTTAGCGTTATGTCTCCTGTTCTTACGAAGTTTGCATCCTTCGCTGACATTCTTAAATATATAATTGCTGTTTGACCTGCAGTACTCCAGCTGGAAGTACCAGTTAATGAAGCTTTACTAATTCCTAATGTCGTCCATGTTGCGGAAGTTCCAGAAACATTTGATGTACCAGAATAAACTGCTGTAGAACTACTAGTTAAATAAATTCTAGCATCTATTAAATTTGATACTGCACTTGTTGAATTTGTAAGATAATCAATTTGTACTGCATTACTTGTAGTCCAATCTGAGAAATCATCTGGGAGAGTGACTCTTACTGCTACAGTATAATAATTTAATGAAGTTTGAGTTGATGACCATTGATAATAAGTTCTAAAGGCATTGCCTGTTGAAGTTTCTGAATCTGATACCATAGCTCCTGTTGTCAAAGTATCTGTTCCAGCACCATAGAATTTAGTTAAGACTGCGCCTTGATATTCAGGACTCAATCTAACTAAACGAGTATGTCTAGCACTTCCGCTCAAATCTGTTTCTGATGTAAATGTGATTTTTGAACCTGTTCCTGTAGCTCCCATCGTGACAGCTCCGTTACTAGCCACTCCAGCTGTCAAATAATTACTGACATCATAACCAATTCTAAGCTGTGGTGAAGTTGCCGACATTACATCTAAAGAAGCATTAGGACTTGTGGTACCAACACCAACGCTTCCTGAGGCTACTAACAATGCATAGTTATTCGTAGCACCGCTTGCTGAGAAATAACCTCCGACATTCGTCGTTCCTGCTCCTGTATTGGTTACATACATTCCATAATCTGTGCCTGTTGTAGCCCCTGTCTGAGAAATTTTTAATACAGATTTAGTATCTGTTGTTGATAATGACGTCAACGTCATAGCATCACTTGTTCCTGTATATGTTTGAGTATATGTTCCTGTCCCCGAATTCATTGCTATATTTTGGTTCGCTCCTACCGTAAAAGCTCCATTGGAAGTAATTCCACTTGTTGCTGTTATTAATCCGGAGATTGTTGGTGTTGCTGTCCAAGCAGTACCTGTCACAGTTAAATTTCCCCCTAAGTATGTATTTCCTCCCGCGACATATATTGAATACAGTGTTGTATTGGCTAATGTTCCAGGATCAGCTATGTATAAACCTGTCCATGTACATGATCCTCCAGTACAGGCTGTTAATGTTGGTGCTGATATATTTAATGCATTTATTGCCTTCGTTCCTGTTGCTCCTGTTGTGTTTAGTTTCGAATTTAAATTTAGAACATTTACTGTAGATAAACCTGACGTATTACTTCCTGATTGACTTGCTCCAAATGTTGCTAAACTTCCTGTGCCTCCTGCTCCAGGGTTATATACTGTACTCGTTGATCCTACTGCTAATATGCCTCCGGTTGTTGCTGCTGTTGTGTTTGTTCCTAGGCTTAAGGCTGTCTGTGTCGTCAATGTACTCCAGTTCCATGTCTGGGCATATGTTAGATTGTCTATCGCTGTTGGGGAACTTGTGGCTGCTGTTATACTCGATAAAGCGGAGGATGAACAACCAGTACATGAAGTTACAGTCATATTACCCGCGCTATCAACTAAGAATTTTTGCACTCCACCGTATGAAGCCTTAATTAAATTTGTTGTAAGACCTGTAGTAGTAGTATTTGTAGTATCTAGATTCAATATATTGAAAGTGGTATTTGTATTACTTGCTCCAGTTGCCAGTGTAGGCTTTATATTTACAAATGGATATGTTGCTGTAGTTGTATTATTTTTGGTAATAGAACCTGTAAATGTTGCAGCAGCAATAGTCCCTGTCGTTGTAGTACTAGTAATATCTGTAGCTCTAACATCTAACATAGCATTAGCTGTCGTAGCCCCCACTGAATCTATGGTAAAACCGGAACCATTAATTAAAGAGGCGAATCTACTATCTGTATTTAAATAGACATTGTTTGCGTTATGTGAATTGATAGAAACAGATGAACCACTATTAATTCCCAAAGAAGTGCCAGATCCATTTATACAATTTCCATTACAATCAGTTGCTCCTCCCAAATACATAATACCTGTTGAATCTACAACAAATTTACTTGAATTATTAACCATAGTATCTATCAACATACCTGAGAAACCTGAAGGAGCGTTTATTCCCAATCCAGTACCCGAAGTACTCCAGTATGTTGACGTAGTACCTGTTGGTTCAATTAACAATTGTGGTTTTGTAGTTGTTGAAGTACCGCCTGAATACCAAGTTCCAGTTAAAGATAGTGGAGGAGCACTTGCAGCACCATTAACTGCGACTTGAGTTTTTCCACCGAAGTAATTACTACCACCAGCACTATATATTGAATACAGTGTTGTATTGGCTAATGTTCCAGGATCAGCTATGTATAAACCTGTCCATGTACATGATCCTCCAGTACAGGCTGTTAATGTTGGTGCTGATATATTTAATGCATTTATTGCTTTCGTTCCTGTTGCTCCTGTTGTGTTTATTTTCGAATTTAAATTTAGAACATTTACTGTGGCTAAACCTGACGTATTGCTTCCTGACTGACTTGCTCCAAATGTTGCTAAACTTCCTGTGTTTCCTGCTCCTGGGTTATATACTGTATTTGTTGAGCCTACTGATAATATGCCTCCTGTTGTCGCTCCTGTTGTATTTGTTCCTAAGCTTAAGGCTGTCTGTGTCGTTAATGTACTCCAGTTCCATGTCTGGGCGTATGTCAGATTGTCTATCGCTGTTGGGGAACTTGTGGCTGCTGTTATGCTCGATAAAGCGGAGGATGAGCTTCCTGTAACCCAAGATAATGTACCAGTACCATTGGTTTTTAAAAACTGACCATCAACACCATCTGCCGAGGGCAGAGTCCATAAAACATTTCCAGATAAAGCGGAAGGAGCTTGAAATCCTACATAATTACTACCGTTTGCACCATCTTCAATCAATCTTACTTGCCTTTGGTCAAAGGAAAAAGCACTTCCAGTAATTCTTTTTCTCGGTGACAAAACATCAGTTCCAATAGTAACTTCCATCCACATATCTGTATTGAAATCGACACCTGTAAGATCATTAGTACCAGTTAATGCTGTAGTATCACCTATTGGAATATTAAAAACGCCATTGGTGACTGTAATATTTGTTGCAGTTGGGGAAGAGCATCCCTTAGTACCTCCAGTTCCCGCAAGTGTATACAAACAGCTACCTCCAGTTAATGCACTCATAAACCTTATTTTGAAGGCGTACGAGCTACCATCGGCAACATTAGTTCCATCCAAATTTGTCAGTTTTCCCTGATAGTTAATAATAGGCGTAGCTGCTCTCAACGGGTTAATAACCGCTGTAAAAATTAATATCATCAATAATATCAATCCTAATTTGTATTTTCTAACAAACGCAGAAAATAAAGACATAAAAATATGTTATACCTATTAACAAAATATCAATATTGTTGTAAAAAATCAATCCATAAAAACAACAATAAGGACAGTTTTTAATTACAATTAATATATTAATTATATTAATTAGATAAAATTTTCATGTTATACTAAAGAGCCATGGAAGATAAATATTCAAAAGAAAAACTTTTTCAAAATTTAATTAAGGGTCACGAATCTTATAAGTCCAAAAGATTACAAGACGCATTCGAATGGGCTTATACTTTGCACAACATTCAGCAAAGAAAATCTGGTGAACCCTACATCATTCATCCAATAGAAGTTGCTAAAGATTTGATGCTGCTTAACATGGACGAAGACACCATCATTGCATCCCTGCTTCATGACGTAATCGAAGATTGCAGTGTACATTATGACGAAATAAATAAAAAGTTTGGAATAACGGTAGCAGATTTAGTAAAAAGCGAAACAAAAGTAGACGAGCTTACTACAAATTCTGACGTAAAATTTGAGGATTACGAAAATCTTAGACGCATGCTTTTCGCTATGACAGACGATATACGTGTCATAATTATCAGATTGGCAGATAGACTGCATAATATGAGAACTATCACTTACCTCGCTCCAGAAAGACAAATAACTTATTCCAAAGAGACATTAAATGTATACGTTCCACTTGCAGAATATATAAATATAGGAGTATGGAAAAGAGAACTAGAAGATATTGCTTTCAGAGTTGTAAATCAAAACCAATATCATTATTTAGAAAAACTAATCAAAGAAGATCCTAGAAGCAGTGAACAAAATATTTTTCTAGTAAAAAAAGAATTAGAAAATTTAATGAAGGAAAATAAAATTCCTTGTGAAATTTCAGGAAGAGTAAAAAGTGCGGCATCACTTCATAACAAAATTATGAAATATTTGAATAAAAATAAAATTGATGTTTATTCAACAAGTGAAATACACGATTTACTAGCTGTCAGATTAATTACACATAACAATAATGTAATTGATTGTTACAAAGCACTTGGAGCGATTCACTCAATATATGAACATATTCCATCTGAATTTGACGACTACATATCCAGACCAAAAGATAATGGATATCAATCACTTCAAACAGATATTTATATCAAAGATTTAATAGTAGAAGTGCAGATTCGCACAAAAAAGATGCATGAATTCAATGAATATGGAGCCGCCTCACACATAGCTTATAAAATAGGTGATGATAAGACAACTAATGCTTTTTCATGGGTAAAAAATTTAGTTAAGTGGCAAGATAAAAAGAAAAAAGATTATTCAATTAAACACGTACTTGCAGATAAAATATTTGTATTTACACCAACTGGCCAATTAATTGAAATGCAAAAAGGTGCAACAGTAATTGATTTTGCATACAGAATTCATACCCGATTAGGAAATTCATGTATTGGCGCTAAAGTTAACGGAAAAATAGTTACACTAAATACAAAAATCGATACAGGAGATGTTATAGAAATAATGTCATCAAAGAATAAAAATATTCCAAGCCAAGAATGGGAAAGTTGGGTACTCCCCAGAACAGCAGGAATAATTAGACGTGAATTATCTAAACTAGATAGAGATAGTCAAGTAATAGCAGGGAAAGAAGACTTCAAGCAAAAGCTTTTTGATTTAAAGATGGAAATTTCTCAAAAAGAAATAGATCAATTAGCAAATGAATATTCTGGCGGAGATGAGGAAGAGTTTTTTAGAAGAGTTCATCTCAGAATGATAAATCTTTCATATGCTCTCAAAACTGTATTGAAAAAAAGCGATAAGGAAAAAACAAAGCCAGAATTCAACCCCGATTATGTTAAAGAAAATAGTGATGCAAAAAAATACACAATTCTTGTAAAAGGTCACAAAGGAATACAATATTATTTAGCAAAATGTTGCTCACCAACACAAAAAGATAAAATAATCGGCTTTACATCGCTAGAACACGGCGTCACAGTTCATAAAACAAACTGCCGAGAATTAAAGAGCCTACCAAAAGAGCGATTAGTCGATGTGGAATGGAGAGAAGAAAGTTAAAAATAAAAGTTTGGAAATATTCAATTTCAATATGATGCTTTCACAATAATTATTGATATAATAATCCCCCATAGATAAACTATGAATTGAAATTTGAAAATTTATTAGAAAAAGTGACACCAGCATTACTCAGATATAAACAATTAAAAGAAGAAAATCCAACAACAGTTTTACTTTATAGAATGGGAGATTTTTACGAAGCATTTTTTGAAGATGCGGTAACTATTTCCAGGGTTCTGGACATTGCTCTCACATCCAGAGACAAAGGCCCTAACAAAACTCCAATGGCTGGACTTCCCTATCATGCTCTGGAAGCATATCTAGGAAAATTAATTGATGCTGGATATAAAGTAGCAATTGCAGAACAAGAAGAAACAAAAGTAGTTGATGAAACTTCAGGAAAAACTAAAATAGTTATCCATAGAAATCTAGCAAAAATAGTTACACCATCAACTTATGAAAGAGAAAGTGACTATAATGCGCACTTTTTAGTCAGCATAAGTTTAGATAATACGAAAGAATTTATAGTTTCCAAAGATAAGTCAGTCAAATTAGAAATAAGTTTCTCCTGTATAGATCCGAATGGATCAAATTTTTGGACAACAACTTTTGAATCTATTCAACAATTAGACAATGAATTATTTAGGTTAAACCCATCAGAAGTTTTGATTCAGACGATTTTATTGAATAATATAATGAGTCTAAATTTCATATCTAAAAATCCTCAGTCAATTACTACAGTTGATAAGGCAAGTTTTATTAACAGTGAAAATACTTTGAAACATTTTAAAGTAAAATCTTTGAGAGCCTATGGGATAGAAACAGAACAAGAAATACTAGCTGCGAATGCTTGTTTTAACTATATTGAGCAAACACAGCACTCTTCACTTTCACACATACATACTATTCAGCACAAGGTATTGAATTCCAGAATGCGTGTTGATAGCAATACAATTAGAAATTTGGAAATAGTTTCTCCATCTACTCCAGGAGGAACATCTTTAATGCAGATTTTGGATAATACGCATACACGAGGCGGAAAGAGGCTTTTAAAAGACTGGATAACAGCGCCACTATCTGAATATTCAATGATTACTGAAAGATTAAATTCTATAAAATATTTATATTCAAATGATAATACTGAAATAATCAGTCAGTTGAGTCATATTTACGATTTGGAAAGAGTTTGTGCCAGAATTAGTTTTAATAGTGTTTCACCAAGAGATTTGATTTCATTAGCACAATCAATCGAATATGCATCTAAACTTCCTGATTATTTGCCTGATACAAGAGGCAATAACATTGAAAAAATAAAATTTTCAATTTCAGATTCGACAAAGAAGTTAAGCGAATTAATCGATATAATTAGAAAATCACTTATTGATCCAGCTCCCTCTGCTGTGAAAGATGGACATTTCATAAAAGATGGCGTTAGTAGCGAATTAGACGATCTGAGACAAATTACATCAGATAGCAAAAAATGGTTACGCAATCTGGAAATTATGGAACAGCAAAAAACTGGTATCAATACTCTGAGAGTTAAATATAATCGCGTATTTGGGTATTTTTTGGAAGTTTCCAAAGGGCAAATTAGTAAAGTACCCGAAACATATATCAGGAAACAAACTACAGTAAATGGAGAAAGATATATTACAACAGAGTTAAAAGAAAAAGAGTCAATGATTCTTGGTGCAAAGGATAGAGTTATTGAGCTAGAAAATGAACTTTATAAAGAATTAATTGAAAAGACAAAAAAATATACCAACGAAATTATTATTCTTCAAAATTCATTATCTGAATTAGATGTATATGTTTCTTTGACTACTGCATCTCAAATGAATAATTACTGCTTCCCCAACTTCACAAATGAAGAAAAGAAATCAGCAGAAATACATGCCATAGATGCCAGACATCCTATGATTGAAAGAATAACTAAAGAAACATACATATATAATGACATTCACATTCAAAGCGGTGAAATGATTTTAATAACTGGTCCAAATATGGGCGGTAAATCTACATATATTAGAATGGTTGCATTGATAGCTTACATGGCTCATATAGGATGTTATGTCCCTGCGAAGGAATGCACAATTGGAGTTATCGACAGCATATTCACAAGAGTTGGAGCATCAGATGATATTTCAAAAGGAGAAAGTACATTCATGGTAGAAATGACAGAAGCTGCGAACATACTCAGAAATGCAACAGAAAAATCATTAGTAATTCTTGATGAAATCGGCAGAGGGACAAGCACATACGATGGAATGTCGATTGCATGGGCCATAGTTTATTATATGCATGAACATATAAGGGCAAAAACACTTTTCGCTACGCACTATCATGAATTAACAGTATTGGAAGGAGAATTAAATCGTATGAGCAATTATACAGTCGCAATCAGTGAAGATGATGGTGAAGTAGTATTTTTACGAAAAATAAAAAGGGGAAAAGCAGAAAAATCTTTCGGTATTCATGTAGCTAAATTAGCTGGATTGCCACAAGAAGTTTTGGATAAAGCTACAGAGGTACTGACTAAACTTGAAGTTGGAGATAATGATAAAGACTCGATTGAAATAGAAAGACAAATGGGATTATGGGAATTTGTTCCAAAAGATAAAAATAAAATTAAAGAAGAAAAACCAGTTGCGAAAGATAAAATATTGAACGAAGAAAATGATATTATTAAATATATTAAAGACATCGATATCAACAGTTTAACCCCTGTAAATGCGTTAATAAAATTAGAAGAAATTAAGAAAAAATTAGTTTCGTGAAATATTTGCCTATAAAGTAAATATGCACTATTATTATTCAGATTGATTTTAAGAATGCCAACAAATAACCAAGCTGCTTCAACGCAAGATATTCAAGCTCTAAAAAAGCAAATAGATGACCTACAATCGAAACTTGAAAGAGCTAATAAAGTAACAACTGCGTTAATAGCTGGAGATCGAGAAGAAAACTTATTGTTTAAATGGAAAGCTCCGACTAGACTTTATTTGAAAAGAGATAAACAGTGGTATTTAACTATATTATTGATATTTTTAATAAGTGCGGTATTTTTACTCTATATTAAAGAATATGTATTGATACTAGTTATTCTTTCAATTCTTTTTGTACTGTATGTTTCGTCTGTTGTACCACCAGAAGAAACTGAGCACCAGATTACAACTCTAGGCATTAGAACTTTAGGTGAATTGTACACATGGGACATGATGAAAGACTATTGGATATCTTTCAAAAATGGAAGAGAAGTTTTGAACATTGATACAAATATAACATCACCTACTCGATTGTTATTTTTATTTTCTTCAGAAGATAAGCCAAAAATAATCGAGGTACTAAAACAAAAGTTAGCATATATGGAAGCACCTAGAAAACAAGGTAAAGTCACGCAAATATCTGAAGGGATATATATTCCTCTATCAGATGTCGAAGCCACAATGGTAAAAAGAATCGTCAGCTAATTTTTCACAATTCCAAATTACAAAATCGAATAAGCTCTTTATAATAAGCGATATATAGTTAATAATTGTTTATTCAATACTTTCTTTTTCTAAGCCAACGACTTTTAGCCTATTTCTGAGAAGGGTGACTGTCGGAAAAATACAACATCATGGTTCGACAGAGCTTGTCCTGAGTTTATCGAAGGGCTCAGGGTGACAACAAGAGTACATGGATTCCTGCTTTCGCAGGAATGACAGATGCTCGGAAGAGGTGTGCCGAAGGCGGGGTGTGTTCATTTTCTCTCTCCTAGTCCCCTCTATTAAGAGGGGTGCCGAAGGCGGGGTGTGTTCAGTATATTCTCCCCTTTTATAAAAGGGGAGATGTCACGCTCAGCGTGACAGAGAGGTTATTGTTTTTTTCACATTCTCACCTTTTATGAAGTGATAGCTCGAATTATTTTATTTATTTAAACTAAAAAATACTAAACCTTTCGATAAACTCAGGCAGGCTCTGCCTAAGAAGCGCCCCCTCTTATATTAAGAGGGGGAAGTTATCGTGACGGTGAGAGAAAATAATTTCCCTTTAATTGTACCTCGGCTGAGGATAATACATCGCAACTAATTTCTTATACTTACTTTTATTAGTAACTAACATTATTAATACTATTAATAATGCTATAAAAATAACTCCTGTAATGGATCCGCTTACTATACCTGCAATTAAAGTTCCATCATTCTTATTGTCTGTTTTTTTATTATCCGCACTATCAATTGCATTTGCCTTATTGTCTGTTGCTGACTTAGTTAATTTATCCAAATCCTGAATAGCAGGATTTATGACTTCTACTTTAGCAAAATTATCCAAGGCTGAATAATATTTTTTTTCGTAATATGCATTCACACCACTTACCCATAGATTTGTAACATTATTCAAATCATTCTTAAGATTATTCTTATCCATTAAGCTTACTAAATCTTTAATATCTCGACAAAAATTAATTGCTCCATATGTATCGCCACTTATCATCGATGCAATTCCAACCACATTACCATTAATATCATAACAAGGACCACCGCTATTGCCATGATTAACGGATGCATCAGTCTGAATTAATGTATGACCAGATTGATCTTTCTTGATAGCACTCAAGACACCACGAGTAATAGTCTGTTGAGAAGTAGAAGATAAATCAGATAAGCCTTGATTCAAAATATCATCTGTTCCAGTGCCTGGAAATCCAACAACAAGAAGTGATGATCCTGATGTTACATTATTTATATCTCCTAACTTGGACTCTAATAATGTATCGCATTTCGTATCAGCTGTAATGATTGCTACATCTGATGTTGTAAATTTACCAGTAATCAAAGCTTTGGGATCAAAATCCATAGCCAATACTTTAGCTGGTATAGCCTTTTTTTCTTCTGTCGCCGCAGTTTTTTCATCAAAGAATGTTGTGTGATCTAAAGGGACATCCAATTTTTGAACAAAAATTTTTGGTTCGCTAAATTTATAATCAATAACTTTATTCTGCAAAAGTTCATAAACAAAATTAAAGACATAGCCTTGCAAATCTTTATCATTAGGATTTGAGATAAATTTACTTGCTTGTTGAGATGTAATATCGCCATTAGTTACTGCCAATTGAAGAAAATCAGAGACAAAAACATTATAAGCATCTTGAGATGATGCAATCTGAGATATGAAATTTGATTCAACATCAGAAACGACAACATGACCATTTGTTCCTAAATGACATTTATCATCTATGACAAATCCTGTACCTGTACTACCAATACAATCCGAAATTGTTTTACCGCCAAAAGCTTTGTTATACGCTGGAAGATTAGAAACAGAATTAAATGAATAAGATCCACAAGATTTATTATAAATTCGATAAACACTACTTCTTGTTGATACAATTGCTTTTTCCGATGCATCAACAGCACCTTGATCCGAAGCTCCTTTCACAGCACCTGAATTAGCAGAAGTTGTATACTTTAAAGAAACTAATATTGTATTTACAAGCTGATTTGCTCCACTTATTTGATTTACAGTATGAAGATTTACAATATAAAAAAGATCATTATCTTGAACAAAATAATACGTATCATATAAACTTTTATTCGCAACAGATTTAGCAAACTTAGAAGTCTCAGTACTTATGTATTTATAATTATTTCCATTAACTTTTAATACTCCTTCCTCAATAAATTTAGAACCATTAGAGAGAATTTCCTGTTTTTTAATATTATAATAATCATCAATACTTCTATTATTCTTTGGCTCTGATGAGAAATACACTTTTCGAGAAGCTAATACGGATGTACTTACAGCCACAATATTATCTGACTTTTCGCTTAATACAACTTGTCCGTCGACGATAGCTGGAAGTGCCCACAAAGCTGAATCATATGTGAATTCATAATTTCCTAGTTCGAAAAAATATGTTTTATTATTTGAATTTAAATCCAAATTTGAAACAGCAGGATTTATTAAATTATCAAATGTATTTACCGCAGCCTTATTATTATTTATTAATGTGCCATTACTAAGTATTAGAACAGAAGTTAAAATAATCGATGCAATTAGAAGAAATGATAATAATGCAGATGTAAGCTTCAATAATTTAATTTTATTAGCTAACTTAGATAAATTAATTTGCGGATTTTGTTGAGGTACTTGTTGATAATTCTGCTGAGGAATAAACTGATTGTTCTGTTGTAAGGGATTATTTTGATAGCCAGGAAACACGCTTGGACTTTGGTAATTCGGCATCTTACAATTTAATTATTTAAATTAGAAAATACGTACATATACTACTATATGTTATTTAATTTATTTAAATATAATGAATATAAAGATTTTATTCAATGTTTAAAGTTTGTATATATAATAGTATTATGAATTACGATAAATTTTAAAAAAATATTTTGGATTTAACATATAAATCAACGAGAGAATCTTTCGGAGATACAATTATAGAACTAGGAGCAAATGATAATAATATAGTTGCTATAACAGCAGATCTTGCCGAGTCATTAAAGTTAACTAAATTCCGCGATATGTTCCAAGATAGATTTTTTGATGTTGGTGTCGCAGAACAAAATATGATGGGCATAGCAGCAGGAATGGCATTGGACGGAAGGATTCCATTCGTTGCGTCATTCGCAGTATTTAATCCTGGTAGAAACTGGGATCAAATCAGAGTATCTGTAGCCTATAACAATGCAAACGTAAAAATCATTGGTGGCTACGTTGGTTTTTCAAACGGCAAAGACGGAGCTACGCATCAAGCATTGGAAGATATAGCTTTAATGAGAGTTTTACCAAACATGGTAGTTATTGATACTGCCGATTACATTCAAACTTCTATAGCGATCAAAGCCGGATATAATCACAAAGGACCAGTATATTTCAGAATCAGACGAGATCCGATACAAAGTTTAGAAAGTATAATTAAATCATATATAGATAATTCAGAAATTGGTTCAGATAGTTTATTAATTGATAATATTTATAATTTTGAAATCGGTAAAGGCAATATTATTAAAGAAGGTAGAGATATAACATTGATTAGCTGCGGATTAATGCTTTATAAAGCTATTGAAGCAGCAATGATTTTGGAAAAGAAAGGTATTTCAACTAAGGTGATAAATTTACATACAATTAAGCCAATTGATTCAGATTTGTTGGTAAAAGCAGCAGTAGAAACTGGACATGTAATTACTATTGAAGATCATCAAATAAATGGAGGATTAGGTTCTGCTGTGTCTGAAGTTTTGATACAAAATTATCCTGTGCCAATGAAAATAATTGGAGTTAATGATCTTTTTGGAGAATCTGGCACAACAGAGGAACTTCTTAAAATTCACGGATTAGATACTGATAATATTGTACAAGAAGCAATTTACTTACAAATGAATTCCAACAACAGCCAATTTGATAAACATACTTCTAGTTAGTGCGAGACTTTCGTGTTGTTATCCCAGCGAGCGGCATTTGGCATCTGCGATCTTAAAAAGCCCACTCCACGGGAGTAATTTTTTAAATACCATCTAGCCAATTCTAAACTCTTAACTTTTAATTGTTGATTCTCAAATCTCAATTTCCCTTCTTTTTGGTTAGCATGACACTTCCCTATTATTCTAATATAATAAGCTAAATACAAAATTTTATGAAAAATACTTTATCAACTATTTATAAATCTATTATAAATTTTAACTTCAAAACTTTATACTCAGATATTTCTTTATTCACAGTAATATTTTTGAGCATTTTATCAATAATTTCTATCGTTTATAAAATTAATTTAGAAAATATTGGAAATAAAATTTTTCTTCATTTCTCATTAATATTTATAATTACATTCCTAGCCCCTCTTTTAATAAATTTTTTTAATATAAAAAGACTAAGTTTATTAAATAGTTTCATAATTACATTAATAATATTTTTATTAATAGATCCAACACAAAACACGATAATTACATCTATTATGTGTGGATTAGCGCTGTTTACAAGACTTTTTGTGCGTTATGATAATAAGCCAGTTTTTAATTCATCAATGATTGGTGTAGGACTTGTGGCTTTATTTTTTTCAATATTCACGATCAAAGGTGTGGAGGTGAAACCAATAATTTCATGGTGGGGTATGAATTTCCAACAAATATTAGTTGATTATAAAATGATGTTATCTGGTTTATTAATATTATTAGCTGGAATATACATATCTTATAAATCAAAAAGATATATCTTAGCTTCTGCAGCTATATTTTTCATGGGCATTTTTTGGATTACAGATTATGCATTATTTACACAAATTAGAGATTTCAAAGAAAACATGAGTGTTTTGATTGAAATGTTTTTCCAAGGAACGCTTGTCTTTACTATATTTTTAATCTTAATAGATCCTATCACCACTCCAAAAAAGAATAAATCACAAATATATTACGGATTATTTTTTTCATTAATTTTCGCTTATTTATTTTTTAGTAAAATAGATAATGCAATTATATACTCGATTATTCTAATAAACATTGCCTTCTATTTTGTTAAAATTTTACCAACACTAAGAAGACTTCTACGACCACAGTTACGAAAAGTTATAGAAAAAATAACAGAAAAGAAATCACAAATTAAAAAAGTATAAAATGATAGTACAAACAACACCAGAAATTGCCGAGGGCTTTTTCGAGCATCTTCTAATAATGAAGATAACAACTTTTAAAATACGGGTAAGTGAGCATAAAACTTTAAACGAAAAAGTTAAAGTGTATTTCATTATCGAAGATATTACTGATGATGAGCAGGATAAAATTTTGAATTTAATCGGATTATATAATCAGCTAATTCCAAATCAGCCAACTTCAATTGCTTCAAGCGATGAAGTTGTGAACACACAAGACTATTGGACACCAGTATCGGGCTTCAATATTACATTGAATGGTAAAGAAGAAAATACAATATTGCTTCAAGCAAAAATAGGTTTTGGTATTGGATTACACCCTTCTACAGTATTAACCTTAACAGCACTGGATAAGATTTTGTCTATGAAAACTGCTTTAAAGAAATATACTACATTCGTAGATATAGGTTCAGGATCTGGCATATTATCTATGTTTGTTTATTATAAAGGTATAGATAATATTATTGCATTTGAAATTCAAGACGAAGCCATAATAACGATGAAAGAAAATTTTTATAGAAATAATTTAAATACGAATGCAATTGTTTTTAATCCATATCTAAATGAAGAACAAAGATCTGATGTAATTCAGGATTATAAAGAAATTTTGAAAACAACCTATGAACTAACTATGGATAAAATTGATTGTAGCAAGGCAGTTTTTGCAGCAAATATGAGACCAAAAGAAATCGAGATGTGCAGAGATATTTTATTATTATCAGAAAAAACTGTAATAAGCGGAATGATGGACGGCGAAGAAGTAAGCATGGTCAGAGAAAAAGGTTTGGAAAAAGAACTTAAATTCAGCGAATGGAGATGTAGATATTAGTAAGTTTGATAGGTTTGGTAGGTTTAGTAAGTTTAGTAAGTTTATAAGTGACTGTCATCCTAAACTTGTCATTTCGAACGTTAGTGAGAAATCTCGTTAATTAATCCGACGAGATCCCTCTCCTCTTACGCTAAATTTATCCTAAGTAACTTAAGTGAAGTAGGAGCTACAGAGGATTCGGCATGACATACTTTCTACATGCTGTATTTACTTTTGCGATAAATTTTCCTACAGTCGCCCTTCGACAAGCTCAGGGTGACAACTTTAAACCGTCTGTTTTAGAATTATTCCGACGGGATGCCACTTAGTGGCGTGACATATTTCTATTTTCTAATTTTAACTCTTAATTCTTAATTCTTAATTCTTCCTCAATTCCCATTTGCCTTGTCTATGACATCCTTTATCGCCTTAATAGTAACATTTATCAATTCCACAAATTTCGGCTCTTCTCTGTCGACCAAAGTTTCCGAATATGCCTTCAATGCTGTAAGTCCAATCAATAAATGAGAATCTTTTACCTCAGCAATAATTCTAATTATATCTCCAACAGTTTTTCTTTCATCTTCATTACTTTTTTGTGACAAAGCATAAATTTCAGATAAAAATACAGCCATATAATGATTTTCTATCTTATTTAATAATGCATTAGCTCCAGCGACAGAACCATGCTCAAGTGCATTAGCTATATTTTCGAAGAAAAAATTAAAAGTCCATTTGCAATCTTCTTCAGCAAGAGATTGAGGAAATATAATTTCATTAAGTCTATGATTTAAACCATGATAATTATCTTGAACAGGAATCGTTTCCACACCAATTCTAGATAGAATTGAAGCATACAAAGTCCAATGATCTTCAGCGATTTTTCTGATACCGCTATTCAAAGATGGTTTGTTGAGAGATTGACTTAACTGCATCGAACTAAGTCTCATATTATTTATTAAATCAATTTGACCATTGCCAATACGCTCAAGATTTTCAATAAATTTCTTTTGAATAGATCTAACTTTCTGATGGGGTAGCATTTCTGACAAAATAATTTCTTCAAAATTTTGGGAAATCGCAATAGCATACGATGACGAAGCGGAGTTGCTCATAGACGTAGGTTAAGTACATTATTATATATGACCTTGATTTTATTTCAATTTTTACGAATTGTAAGATTATTCTTCAATCCCCGCAATTTTTTTTATAGCTTCAACTCTTTTTGGTAATGTAGCAATAATTCTTTTAGCCATATTTAGAAGTAATACATTGGGTTCATTATTATAGACTTTTTTTTCTGTAAAGACTTTTTGAATATATGCGAGAGCACTTGCTTTTTCGTCATTACTAAGAGACATCAAAGCTCTCACTTCAATATCATTTCCGAATTCACCAGCGATAAATTCTTTGTACGTTTCTAAGACACCATCAAATCTTTTTTCTGGTGTTAGACCTTCTGGAAAATTATTAAGAAGGTTACCTTCATTTAATACTTTAAATAATCTAACATTATACCAAGCTTTTTCGCCTACTTTTCCAGATGATGTATTTACATCATCTGGAAAAGAATTATTAATATTTTTCTTTATATATTCAACAACTTGATCATAATTAACATCTTCCAGTTTTTCTTCTTTGACAGTTGCGGAGTAAAGATTCTTGGCTATTTGTGAACTTGTCAGTTCATTATCCATTTCGACAGAATCCAAAAGATCACTGCTCCATTTACTAACTCCGATTGGCTCTCCCTCTTCTACTAAATATTTTGTTTGAGAACTTAGAGTTTTTAATCGTGCTACAATATTTCTTACACGGCTTACATGTTCATTCATTTGCCCAACTAGATCACTATCTGCAACATTAATGACTTGAATTGGATCACAAACTTGACTAGAGAGTTTTTCATAATCCATAAGTATTGTATCTAAAGCTGTATCTTGATCACTTCTTAAACCCGGTATACCGCCATCATGATCATCATAATAAATTCTTACAGAACCTGCTTTTTTTATATCTTCTTCTAATCCTAATTGATTAGATTTTCTATTATTAATACTATCCAAAACAGCTTCAATTTGACTTGTATCAAATTCGGTACCCTTTATATTAGACAAGATTTTATCGACTTCATCGATTTGACCTTCTTTTATCAAATTAGAAACACGATTTATTGCATCTCGAATAGAATATTTTCCTTTGTCATCTTTATCACCTTTTTCAGCTGTTGAATCTTGTTCCCAATCGACAAAAGAAAGAACACTATTTTTCCTAGATAAGAAGCCAACTTTCATCCAGCTGTTTAATTCGCCTCTTTTCTTACTCTCATTAAAACGTGCGTTACTATTTTCAAATAGTTGTAAAGTTGTTTTGCCCTCTGGATAATCTAAAAAAAGGTTTTGCCCTCTAATTCCTCGTAGTGTAGCTAACATACCATCCAATTCATCCCCATTTTTTATACCAAACTGTGATAAAGATTCATTAGCTTGAGCTTCTGTTGTTGTAGCTTTTGTAGCATTTTCCTCGAGAGCTTCATATGAAGAACTACTATACTTTTCAAAATCTGCTTTCATACTATCTAATTCTGCCACGATGTGTTCCCTAGATTGTTGGACTTCTTGTTTTCTTTGTTCAGATTTTAAAACAACTGGATTGCCTCCATCACCGTTATAGCCTTGACCATCAGCCATAATATTTTATTGAAAATTAGAATTTGAACTATATTACACTACACTTTAATAAAACTGAAGCAGCCGTCATTTCCCCAGATACTGTTTGAAGAACTTGCCATAGCTGCTTTTCACTATTCTTGGATCTAGAATCGTTACGATACCTTTGTCGCTTTGAGTACGAATGAGTCGACCAATGCCTTGGCGGAATTTGATAACTGCTTGAGGTAGCGATAGGTCATAAAAACTATTACCGCCTTCTTTTTCTACTAATTCTGCTCTAGCTTTTTCGATAGGCGTAGAGGGAACTTTGAAAGGAAGTTTCACTATAATTACATGAGTTAGAGCATCGCCTGGAATATCTACACCTTCCCAGAAACTTTCAACACCAAATAAAACACTGTTCCCCTCACGAAATTTTTTAACTATCTCTTCTCTATTTCCAGATTCTTGTACCAAAAGCGGAATATTATCATGTTCCAACGCTCTCCAAATACTATCTGCAACATCATTCATAATTCCATACGATGTAAATAATACAAAGGCATTACCATTAGTGTGCTGTATTCCTTCTAAAATAGCATCAGTGAGCTGAGATAAATATCCATAAGATTTATGATCTGGAATTTCATCACGAATGACAACTTGCATCTGCTCTTCATAATCAAAGGGCGATTCAAAAACTCCTGTATCAATATTCACATCTTTTACTTCTTCCACAACATTATCCACAAATTCATCACTAATATTATCCCCTTCATAATTTTCATCTCGATCTGTTTTTATTTGGAAAGACTTCATATTATTCAGCCCAAGGCGTGATTTCATAAATCCAAAATTTTCATTTACAGTCAAAGTAGCTGATAAAATAATAGTACTATTAAGTTTTTGATAAATTTCTTTTTTCAAAAGTTCACCAATTTTTAGTGGTGTTTGATGTATGAAAATATCATCATCTTTCCGCTTTCCCCAAAGAAGTATTTCAGGATCTTGAATATTAGCTATCCAATTGAGCAAAGTAATAATTGTATTAACAACTGCATTCAAGGCTAAAGTTTGGTTTGGCCCAGGAAGTTCAATCCCATCAAGTATTTCAAACAATCTTTGTAATTCTTTTTTCAATGGTTCCAACTTAATCACAAATTCAGCACGATCTTCGATTATAAATTCACTTCCATTATCTCTGGAATTATCCTCATTAAATGAAGAAGTCTTGTAAATATTAGCAATTGAATTTATATAATCATCCAATTCATTCCTAATATTTATAATCTGAATTGAAATAGAAATTAAATCATCACTATAATTAACAAGTTTAGCGAAATTAGCTAAACCAGATTTGGATCTGCCGTCACTTATGAAAATATCTTTCGACAATGCAGTAAGTAATGATAGTGAAAGACTTTGTGTTAAATAGTCAGTAGCAACAGATTCTATATTATGCCCCTCATCAAAAATTAAATCATCGTAATCGGGCAATATTTGAAATTTAGCTAATCTTTCTGCAAAAATAATATTATGATTAGTCACTATAATGTTTACTTTTTCTGCACGTTTCTTGATATTAGCAATATAACAATCTTTGAAAAAAGGACATTTAGTCCCCGCACAGTCTTCTCTGTTATAAGATATCTTTCTCCAATCTTCATCTTTAACTCTATTTTCCAATTCACTTCTTTCACCATTCTTGGTTTTTTCGATATCCTTAATTAAATCTGAAATGGATGATTCAATATTACCATCCATTTTTGCTAAGCATGCATAATGAGATTTGCCCTTGATACCTGTATAAGTCAAAGTTTCCCCCATAGATTCCAATACATCACGAAGCATAGGCAGATCTTTATTCAGAAGTTGAGATAAAAGATTATTAGTAGTAGTAGAAATAATAACTGGTTTATTTGTAGTCTTTGATTTTGCATAAGCAGGCAGGAGATAAGCAAGACTTTTGCCAATGCCTGTCCCAGCTTCATACATACCAACTCCACCATCACGCATTACTTTTGCAATTCTTTGTGATAGTTTTATTTGTCCTGTTCTGATTTCATAATCAGAGAAAGCCTTGGATAAAGGCCCCTTTTGTGAAAAAAAATCTGTGATAGTCATATCCTGATGATATCATATTTTAGCGGAATGTTTTTTACCTAAGTTCAAAAAAGAAGCACAATAGCTAAAATAATTTATGCTCCAATTTTATCTATTCTAGCTTGCAATTCCTTTACCAAAACTTCTAACTGCTCCCTTCTTTGTTGCTCTATTAAAAGTTGATTCTTATAATTTTCCAAACTTTGTAAAAGATCTTTATTCTGCTGACCATAACCGATCTGACCCGTTAAATCTTGAATTTTAATTTTAAATTGTTCATTTTCATTAATTAATTCTTGATTTTTTTGATTTAATGTTGCAATATTTGTATTTTGTGTACTTATTAAACTTTGTAGATTAATTATTTGAGCCTTTAGTTGATCTATCATTTGTTTTTTCTCTTCAAATGTAAAATATTTACCTTGATATGTTGCAGGATTATTAATCATGTCTATTAACAAATCTATTTTATTCATCCAATCACCTGGACATGCTGTTGGATAAATTTGTTTATGCCCCATAATAATCGTAGCACCATTGTTTTCTTTATCAATGTTATTTCTACACCATTCTGCCAAGGCCCACACTGCATTTTCTGGTAATGGCTTATCATCATATCTACCATATGTTTCACAACCAACACTTCTTTTGTTCATTTCCCAATTGCCAGCATGCCAACAAATTTCACCATACCAATCATCGACCAACGGAATAACTCGCCACGAATCGGTATAAATATCCAAATCATCACCATTTGGCCAAAGTGCAATTTGAACAGCAGAAAAAGTTTCATTACCAGTTCTAGGATCATAGTGATATGAATGTGAATATCCTGCATAAGTTCTGGTTCTACCAATTTCATTAAACCAATCAGATACTTGTTGATCTGACCAATTGCGAATAACATCACCTTCTGGAGAAACAGAATGATGTACTACTAAATATGACGGTGGCTTTATTCTTTCTATATCGTATTGTCCCATAATTATTTATAAAATTATGTAATTTATTCTTGATATGAAGACACTTTAGTATTTAATATCTCAGGAGGTAAGACACCAGGACCATGTTCGTCACTATTCTGGCTTTGACCATATTCATTTTTGTTTTTCATTTCTACATCAATAAGATTTTGGATTTCATCAGCATTAATTTGTTGTGCCATGAGGTTTTTATTAAGAGGTTATTGCAAATTTTTTGCAAATAGGTCAATATATTATAGAAATCACAACGAAAAGACAATGTCCCCCAAAAAAGCCATATTATCATTATTAATATTATTATTGATTGGAGCTATAATAGTTTTCCTAGTTTTTTTGGTACTTGCCTTAATGGGTAACAATAATGGAGGAACAAATAATTCTTCACAAACACCAACCGTTTCAAATACTATTACGGCTACAACATCTACAACTATTCAAGTGTCATCGGTAAAAAAATGTACCTTTGATACTAAAGAATATAATGTAGATAATGTAAATATAGGTATAGATGGTTTAGGTAGATGTACACAATTATTATCCGGAGCATGTATGATTTTATATCCAGATAATTCTACTCAATATAATTCACAAAGAAAATTATGCGAGTGCAAACTCACAGGCTATGTGACAGAATTTGGAGCTAATAGCGAAATAAGATGCAAGAGCTCGACAACATCTTCTACAACACAACCTTCTGTACAACCAACGACTCTTCCTACAACTAAACCAACTACGAACCCACAGGGTGGAACAAATTCCACATCAACACCAACAAAAAATCCGACACAAATTACTGGTACTATAATTCCTCAACAATCTGGAAAAAATAATTTGCCCAATACTGGTTTCACTGAAGATCTTGTAATGTATACAGGAATTGGTTTATTATTAATTAGTTTTGGGTTTATGATTAGAAAAATAAGCCCAGATAAAGATAATAATCAAAAAAACGGACAGTAATGAATACATTTTTTTCCTTTGTAAATTCTTTCGATAAAAAGGTTCAGGTTTTTTTTGAAAAAAGATTCAGCACAAATACAGAATGGCTAATTGAAACATTGGCATTAAATCCAATGATAATTTACATTATTTTTCTAGCAATCGACTTTATTTTCTTTAGTGGTGAATTTTTTGTAAAGCAAATATTTTATATTTTCACATGTATTATTGTAATAATTATCAAACAAGCGGTAAGAAGAGAACGTCCAAAAAGGATAAAGGGAAATTCATTCAAAAATATAATGAATTTTGAAACAGATAATTACTCGTTTCCATCAGCACATTCATTCATGATAGCTCAAATGATACCATTATCATTTATAATGTTTTCATACGGAGGAATAGCGTTTTCATTATTTGCTATTTTTATAATGTTCTCAAGAATATATTTGAAATTTCATTACCTCAGCGATGTAATAACAGGAGCAGTCCTAGGTTTAATTACGGGTTCATTAATCTTGTTCTTGATGTAAAATTTAGACTTTCTTTGAATACATTAGAATTCCCCATCACGGGATGGGTCATTTGCGTAAGAACAGGCGAGGTATTTCATTTTCCCAATTCTCCTCTTTTATAAAGTGATAGCTCAAATTATTTAATTATATTTATTTATAACTATCTAATACGTAATTAGCCCTTCGACAGATGTCAGTTAGGACAGAGGGGTTAGATTCCTGCTTTCGTAGGATGACGGAAGGGGTTTGCGTAGGAACAGGCGGAATGTGTCCATTTTCCCTCTCCCAGTCCCCTCTATTAAGAGGGGTGCCGAAGGCGGGGTGTGTTCATTCCGTCCTATTTTAATTTTCCGACGAGATGCCGCTAAGCGGCATGACATAAAAAAGAAGAACGAAATGCCGCTAAGTGGCATAACATAGAAAGTGATAAGAGACTACATGGATTCCTGCTTTCGCAGGAATGACACAGGAATGACATTAGGGTGACATTTCCTTCGACAAAGCCTGTACTGAGCCTACCGAAAGTGCTCAGGATGACATAATGAGTCAACTCCCCCGTATCCTTTTTCACAAAGAGGATGATGTTTAAAATCTTAATTATTACTTAATGTCTTCACATATTCCTCGACAGCTTCTTTCCAAGATCTCATTGATTCTGTTTTATTGTTTATAAGAGCCGAATAATGAGGTCTTTTGGCTGGTCTAGGAAATTCATCACTAGAAACTTCTGCTACATCTACTGGACTATTATTAAATATTTTTAAAAAATATTCTGTAAATTCATGCCATGAGCAAACGCCTGTATTCGTAACATGATAAAAGCCATAAGGTTCGTTTTTTTCAATTATATCTAATGTTTTTTTTGCTAAATCCAAAGTATAAGTAGGAGAACCAAATTGGTCATTAACTATTTTTAAATTTTTTCCTTCTTTAAAAGCATTTATTATTGTATCAACAAAGTTCTTCCCTTTTGGACCATATAACCATTGAGTACGAATATTATAATATTTATCTCCATTCTCTTTTAATAATTTTTCACCGATTGCCTTTGACCGTCCGTAAGCATTAAGTGGGTCTACTTCTGCATCTTCGCTATAGCCATCCTTATTTTCACCATCAAAGACATAATCCGTAGAATAATTTACAAAGACTATTCCCTTCTCTTTGCATAATTTTGATAAATGTCCTACTACATCGCCGTTAACTTTGAATGCAATAGCTTCATCAGTCTCAGCTTGATCAACCTGAGTGTATGCGGCACAATTTATTAAAATATCACAAGCATTATTGTTGAAATATTCTTCTACAGCATCGGAATTTGTTAGTTCCAAATCATCTATAGTTAAAAAAGTAGTAGAATAGTCAGAATTATTTTCCAAAACAATTTGAAAGGCACTACCAAGCATTCCGTTTCCACCAGTAAAAATAATATTTTTCATAATTATAAGTTAATTTATTAAAATTTTTGTGGAAAGGCTTCTCGTAAACTTTGTGCTGTTTTATCTCTTTCAGAAATAACTGGATTTTTATCTGGCCATGGCAAATTTAAATCCGAATCATCCCACTTAATTTGTCTAGTAATTGTATCGTTATATTTTTTGGAAACTAAGTAAATGTAATCTGCAGTATCAGATAATACATAAAATGAATTCCCTACTCCTTCTGGTAAAAATAGTGCAACTTTATTATCTTCACCAAGTTCAAATTGTTCATATTTGCCAAAATTTTGTGAATCAGGATTTAAATCCACAATAATTGCTATCATTTTTCCATTTGGAACGTAAACTAATTTATCCATATTTTCATAATGTACTCCTCGAAGAACACCTTTATTGGATCTAGAATGATTAAATTGAGCTATATTAAATTCTCGACCTATTTTTTCATTAATTACTTCTGTTCGCCCTAATTGAGTGAAAAAGCCTCTATCATCAGCAAATACTGGATTTTCAATAACGAGTAAATCTTTTATTGAAGTAGTTTTTATTTCCATAAAAAAATATTAATTAAGCGATTTTAACACGAACACATAATTACGATAATATTGATTATTTATAATCATGGTAGTATCGTAACCAAATAAGAGAAATTTATGGGAAATTACATATGCATCTTAGCAGGCGGTTCAGGAACCAGATTATGGCCATTATCTACAAAATCAAAACCAAAACAATTTGCTAAATTATTTTCAGATAAAACTTTACTCAGAGAAACATATGAGAGAGTAGCTTATGGTTTTCCAGATAGTAATATTTACATATCTGTAAACATAAATGATTTAGAAGAATGTAAAAAAGAAATTCCAGAAATAAGTGAGCAAAATTTCATTTGTGAACCATCAAAAAGAGATACAGGTCCAGCAATTTGTCTTATTGCTGCATATATTGCAAAAATTGATCCTGATGCATATATTTGTACGACACATTCAGATAGTTACATCCCTGACACAGAAGCTGTGATAAAAATTATGAAATCATTATTTGCAGTTTTGGGAAAACGCCCTGATAGTCTTTTGGCAATTGGTATTAATCCTAATTATCCAGATACCGGACTGGGGTATATAGAAATGGGAGACCCCATCGATAGAATTAATGGTGAATTAATTTTTTCTATAAATAGTTTTACTGAAAAGCCCGATAAAGAAACCGCAATTAAATTTGTTCAAAGTTGGAAATATTTATGGAACATGGGGAATTATGGATTCAAAGCGTCATGGATTTTGGAAGAATATAAAAAACAATTTGAAACAATACATGAATTAATAACGAAATATATTAATACTGATGGTATTGAAGAAAAAAATAATCTATTTAGTCAATGCGAAAAAATTGCATTTGAAAAAGTTATTTGTGAAAAAGCAGAAAAAAGAATAGTAATACCTGGAAATTTTTTATGGAGCGATGTCGGTAACTGGAGAACAATATATGAAATATTGGGAAAGAGACAGCAAAATAGCATAATAGCAAAATATGAAGCCGATAGAAATTTAGTATTAACTAAAAAGAAAGTTGCACTTATGGGTGTAAAAAATATTGCAATAATTGAATCACCCGACGCAATTCTAGTCTGCGACTTATCTTATGCTTCAGAATTAAAAAAAATAGTAGAACAACTCCCTGAAGAATATTTATAAACTACAAGATAAAAGTTTGAAGTTAATAATTAAAAATTAAAAATATGTCACGCCACTAATTAGCATATCGTCCATCATTTCTATGTCATCCACAATCCCGAATGAAATGATGGATATCGTCGGAATATTTTAAAACAACGCAAACCCCTTCCGCCCGCTGATTTGTCATGCCGCTGAGCGGCATCTAACCTCTCTGTCCTAACTGACATCTGTCGAAGGGCTAATTACGTATTAGATAGTTATAAATAAATATAATTAAATAATTTGAGCTATCACTTTATATAAGGGGAGAATAATATAATGAACACACCCCGCCTCTTATTACACAAAACTCTTCCTCCCGGAGGGATGGATTTAGTGAACATAAAAAATGACAAAATCAAACAGGACTTAATTTTTTTCTTCACTTATCAGCATTTTTGCAATCAGATTCCCTTCTCTGACAGCAAAATTTGTGCCCCTGTCTTCGGGATATATTTGTGAAAAATTAGCTAAATATACTCCCTTCAAAGGTGTTTTATGATGAGGAATTTTTTCTGCGTAATCTGTATCTACAATATGCTGAGCATATTTAAATTTGAATAATTTTTTATCAATAATTTTTTCTTCAGTAAATTCTGGAAATATTTTTTTTACACCATTGAACCAATCTTTCATTATATCCTCATCTTTCATTTCAAAATATTTATGATTATGATCAACGTATGAACCTATGTAATAAATATTCTTATTATTATAAACAGATTTATCTACAAGCTTCGTATGATTAATAAATGCTAAAAATGGAATATTTGTATCATTAATATTATTCCAATAATATTTACCCAATTCCTGATCTGAGGTAAAGATTGCTACTACAGCTCCAATATAATCGATACTATCTAATTTTTTAATATAATCTTCAATACCAAAGACATTTCCCTCAATAATTCTGGCAAGAGAAAATGAAGGTATTGTAATAATTACTTTATGAAAAACTTCAGTACTTTCTTTCCCATCTCTTTTTATTTTCAACTTCACCATATCATCATCACTATTTAGATTTGATGATAGATAAGTTATGTCAGCATTATTTATTAAATTAACTCCATTCTTTTTTAATTCTTCAATTAATTTTTGTGTAAAAGTATTGAAACCACCAGAAAAATATCCTAGCTTCTCTCCTCCTTTTTCTTGAGAGTTCCCCCTAGTATGAATTCTTGCCCATAACCAAGCCATGGAAACCCTATTATAGAACCTATCGAATTTTCCTTTTAATAATGGCTCCCAGATTACATTCATAGCTTGTTTACCTGACCACTTTTCGACCCATTTATATGCAGGAACTTTTTCAAATTTTTTCCAATTATTTGATTTTGCAAGGTACAAAAGTGTAATACCATATCTAATTCTATTTATGAAAGCTAGTGGTTTAAATTTCAAAAGTGATTTTGGAGTACCAAATTCCCATATTTGTCCATCAGATAAAATCCCCATTGAACTTTTTAGCCACAATAATTTATCCCCTATTCCCAGTTCTTTTGCTAGATTAATAATATCCTTATCTGTTCTGAAAATATGATGATATGTTTTTTCCAGATTTTGTCCTTGAATTTCGAAGCCAGAAGTGAGACCTCCGAAATCTTCAGATTTTTCATATATTGTAACTGTATAACCAGCTTGAGATAAGCGATAAGCAGCAGTTAGTCCAGTATAACCTCCACCAATAACGGCAATCCTTTTCATTTCTTCTCTCCGAATGAAATATGTTTGTTTAGATTATATTGAACTAAAATAACAACAACAATAGTTATTAGATTTACAATATTTTTATCCCAGCCAAGATTTGTAATAAATATCCAAAATATGCCTAGAGAAAGGAGTAATCCGAATATTCCAGTTGAAAAAAAGTATAAAAATCTTTTTAAAATTTCATCCCGCACTTTGAAATTAAACATAATGTTTAATATGAAATTATTGGTAATTCCCAAAGTGGTACTAAAACTTTTTACGATAAATGGATTCCAAAGAAATATATTTACAAATAAAGTAAATACAATTAAATCTAATCCTGCTCCAGATGCCCCAATAATTAAATATTTTATAAGTTTTTTATGCTTTTTATAACGATGTTTCGCTAGTTGTTTTATTTTTTCCATGAAAATCCTTTTTACTATAAACCGATGATACTATATATAATGGTCTATTCTGAACCTCAGTATAAATACGTCCTATGTAGGAGCCTAATACGCCTAGCATCATCATTTGTACACCACCAATGAAAAGAACTGATATTACAATAAAGGTAGTACCTGTTGGAGCTACGCTTGGCGGGAAAAAAAGTTTTAATATAATTTCATAAACTATTCCAATAAAACTTAGCAAAGTAACGAAAAATCCAAATTGAGTTATCATTTTGAGTGGTGCTGTAGAAAAGCCCATAATTCCATCTAGAGCTAATTTCAAACTATGGCTAAACTTGAATTTTGCGGTTCCTGCATATCTTTCGTTTTTATCGTATAAAACTGCCGTTTGTTTGAAACCTACATAAGTATAAATACCTCTAAAAAATCGATTTTTTTCACGAAACTGATTTACATAGTCCACAACCTTACGATCTAGAAGCCGAAATTCGCCAACATCCTTTGGTATTTTAATTTCAGTTAATTTATCCAAAATTCTATAATAAAAATATGAAATAGTTCTCTTTATTATTGGATCCTTTCTCTTTCGTCTTTGGGCATAAACAACCTCATAACCTTCTTCCCATTTCTGTATTAGTTCGAGAGCAACTTGTGGTGGATCTTGAAGGTCTGCGTCCATGACAATTACAGCATCGCCAGAAGCATAATCTAAACCTGCGGTTATAGCCATTTGTTGACGAAAATTTCTCGAAAAATTTATTACGTTAAGCCTATCATCTTTTTCTTGCATAGAAACTAGTTTTTCAATTGTTCCATCCTTACTTCCGTCATTAACGAAAACAATTTCAGATTCGTATTTATCTTGAATTTGTGCCATTATCTTGGACATTTCCTCATAAAGCTTATCCAAACCAAGTTCTTCGTTATATACTGGAAATACAAAAGAAATAAGTTTCATATTATTACTCTCAAATTTATTATAATGAAATTATATACTCTTTAAGGCAAATTTTACATTGCAGAATGAGATCCACTAGTAAAAACTTAATAAAATATATATCATAGCGAAATAGGTTATATAATAATTTATGAATATTAGAAGTTTTTTAAAAAATTTATTGAAGAATAAAGCATTATTAATATGTATATTTTTACTAATAATTTTCAAATTACCTTCACTTTTCGAACCAACCTGGTATGGTGATGAAGGAATTTACGCTACCATAGGAAACGAAATGAATCATGGTGAGTTATTATATAAAGATGTATGGGATAACAAGACACCGTTTATTTATTATACATATGGGACAATAATAAAATTTTTTGGAGTTAATCAGTTCTTTTTCAGATTTGCTGGTTTAATATCCGCAATAATTGCACTCATTTTCTTTTATAAATTATTTATACTAATTTTTGCAAATAATTTTACAAAGAGAAAAGATTTGTTTTTTCTAATACCTGGAATCCTTTTTGCCTTTTTCATTGGTTCTCCAATACTTGAAGGAAACATTGCAAATGCAGAAAATTTTTTCACTACATTTTCATTGATTGGTTTATACTACGCAATTAAATATACAAATGAACGAAAAGGTAAAAACTTAGCATTATTCGGACTTTTTTTTGGCATAGCCTTCATGTTCAAAACATTACCTATTTTTGAAATAATTCCCGCTTATATTTTCATTTATTTATATACTGGTGATTTCACTACTATTAAAGATGCATTTAGAATTTTATTATCAAAGAAACTGTTAATTAGTGTATCGTTTTTTGCATTACCAGCAATAGTTATGACATTGTTATTTTTATTTCAAGGCAATTTATCTGATTTTATAAATATGCTTATGACCCAAGGACGTAGTTATGCAACACTAAGTCCCAATGCATCTTTAGGTTTTATTGTAATTAAAGATTCACTTCCATTAAGGACGCTATTATTGGGCTTAGGAAGTGTAATTTTAATATATGGCTTTTTAAAAGGTTATTTTAATAATAAGTTTAATTTTTTTATCGTATTATTATTCTTATTTTCCGCATATTCAGTAATGTTTTCGGGACGTTCTTTCGCTCATTATCTTCTACAAATTGTGGCTTCGTTTATTTTACTTGGTACTATGTTTTATAATTTGGTTAAAGGAAAAAACATATTTGTTTATACTAAATATTTTGTATTTCTTTTTTTCATTTCAACTTTCTTCTTTCAATTATTTTATAAAGGATTAAGCGTAGCCTCACCTACAAATACTCTTTCTTATTATTCTAATTTTATTAAATTTCAAATAGGAAGCATTGACACTAAAAAATATTATTCAACCTTGAAAGATCTAGATGCAAATTCTATTAATCAGCTAGTAGAAGATACTAAATTTTTGAAAAATAAAGAAGTTTTTGTTGCTGATGAAATTCCTTGGTACTACGCTCTCGCCGACGCTAGTGATGCAGTAAAATATACTGCTCTCTATCACACTGTTTTGGATAAAGCTGATATGAATAAATTTGTTAATGATTTAAGAAACAAAGCTGAATACATTATTATTAACTCAGATAAATTTAGCTCTTACGATAGTCGATTTCAACAATTAATAAATAAAGACTATACATATGTTTCTACATCTCAACAATATAAAGTTTATAGAATTATAAAATGAAAAATATTAAATCTAACTATTTATTCATTATATTGTTATTAATAAATGCAATATTCTTTATATCATTGGCTATTTTTGCTAAACAATTATTTCATTCTTTCACCTGGACAGGAGAAGGACCTCTTTATTACTCTATTTATCAAAATTTAAATTCTTTTAAACTACCCTACATTAATTTTTTTATAGAATATCCACCGTTAGCTCCATTTTTTATAGGAATCCCAGCAGCAATAATTCCAGGCTTATCTAACGGGAAATTTATTGCATTATATATTTTAACAATAGGTGTTTGGATATCAATTTTTTTAACTATAACTTATTCTGTTTTAAAATATTTTAAAGTATCAATAAAGAGAATATTAAGTTATATATCGATAATTTTAATTCTTCTAACAATACTTTTTAATTTGACTTATGCTAGATTTGACTTAATTCCAGGCATATTTACAACTACTTCAATATTTATTTTTATATATTATTTAAAGAGTGAAAATAATAAATATTTATATTTTTCCATAGCACTATTAATGATAGCTTTTTCATTGAAAATTTACCCAATAGTTATTTTACCTATTTATATAATTATTGAATTAAATAGAAAAAAATATAAATCCTTAATTATTTCTGCTGGCATCAGTTTTTTAATATGCTGTTTGAGTTTAATATTTATAATTGGCGGATTCAAAAATTTTCAAACATTCATGAATTACCAAACAAAAAGAGATATTGAAATAGAAAGTGTTTATTCATCACCGTTATATATTTTGGAAATTGCTGACAAAGTTGACAATCAGTTTGCTTTTCAGAACGGTGCAATAGAAATTACTAACGACTATGCGAAGAATATTGGTAAAGTAGCCTTACCACTTATTGGATTGTTCACAATTTGTGCATACTTTTTTATGAGTAAATGTTTTCTTTTTAAAAAGAAAATGATTTCAAAAAATAGTATGATTAATTTGACGATTTTGTACTCTGTTTTAGTAACATTAATATTTATCATTTTTAACAAAGTATTATCACCTCAATATATCTTATGGATAGTATGTTTACTCCCATTGATTCCTTTAATAAGTAATTTTAGAAAAAGAGATGAAATTATATTTATTTCACTAGTAGCTATGATTAGTATTTTAACAACATTAGTTTTTCCTATTTTCTTTTGGGAACTAATGCAAAAAAAAGATTTTTCCCTTATAATCTCAATTATTAGAAATGTAGCAATAATTTCTTTAATGATTTTCATCATTAAACTGATCATTACTGAAACAAGATTAATATTTAAGAAGAAATAAAATGGAAACATTAGCTATCGTAATCCCGACTTATAACGAAAAAGATAATATCTGTAACATTATTACGACTATTGGCGAGTCAATTACAGGTTTAGATATGAATGTGAATGTTATCGTAGTTGACGATAATTCACCGGATAAAACAGCTGATATTTTGGAAAATGAAATAGGAAAGATCGAAGGAAAATTTAAATTTTTGAAAATAAATATTATTCGTAGAGAGGGAAAACTTGGACTTGGAACAGCATATATTAGAGGTTTCAAAGAAGCTATAAAATATAATGCAGATTATATTATGGAAATGGATGCAGATTTTTCTCATCAACCCAAATATATAAAAAACTTTTTAATCGAAGTAAAAAATGCTGATTTAGTAATAGGTTCTAGATATGTGAAAGGTGGAACTGTAGAGAATTGGGGAATTATTAGAAAAATAATTAGTAAAGGGGGAAGTTTATACGCAAGAACAATATTAGGATTAAAAATTAGGGATCTTACAGGAGGTTATAATTTATACAGAAAAAATGTATTGGAAAAGATTGATCTAGATGGAATTAAATCTAACGGTTATTCCTTCCAAATCGAATTAAAATATAGAACATACAAGAAAGGTTTCATTATAAAAGAAATTCCAATTACTTTTCCTGATAGGACTGTTGGAAAATCAAAAATGAGCAAGAAAATATTTTTAGAAGCTCTAATTATGGTTTTCAAAATGAGAAAAGAAGTAAAGTGATTACTTATTAAAAATTAAGAGTTTTTGTCATTCCTGACTTGATCAGGAATACATTCTTCTTTGTTACACTTGTCTTCAAAAAATCCCTCCCTTGTAAAGTAGCATAAATGATGGAGAGGGAGAAAGAACAGGCGGGGCGTGTTCATTCTCCCTCTCCCAGTCCCCTCTGGGAAGAGGGGTGCCGAAGGCGGGGTGTGTTCATTCCGTCCTATTTTAATTAATCCAACGAGATCCCCCTCCTCTTACGCTAAATTTATCCTAAGTAACTTAAGTGAAGTAGGAGCTACAGAGGATTCGGGTTGACATAGAAAGGTAGGGCGGGAG
>Ga0194047_10000230_pt1 | contig 37823 bp, 27 predicted proteins | sample JunL225m_MetaG_2_FD_160070 | JGI IMG/M metagenome (GOLD analysis project Ga0194047, IMG submission 160070) | Anoxic zone freshwater microbial communities from boreal shield lake in IISD Experimental Lakes Area, Ontario, Canada - Jun2016-L221-5m | ecosystem: Environmental > Aquatic > Freshwater... | reverse complement strand
TTGCAAAAAGCGGTAAGAAAATTATGTTTGTTGCTACTAAGAAACAAGCAAAAGAAATTGTAAGCGAGTGTGCTAAAAAAGTAAACATGCCTTACGCTACAGAGCGTTGGTTGGGTGGTATGTTGACCAACTTCAACACCGTTCGTAAGAGTGTGAAGAAAATGCAAAGCATTGAAAAAATGTTGAACGATGGGAGTGCAGACAGCTTAACTAAAAAAGAGCGTTTGACTTTAGGTCGTGACAAAGATAAAATGGAAAAAGTATTAGGTGGTATCGCTCAATTGGGCCGTTTACCAGCAGCTTTATTCTTAGTAGACATTGGACATGAGCACATTGCATTAGCAGAAGCTAAGCGTTTAGGCATTCAAACATTTGGTATGGTAGATACCAACTGTGATCCAAACAAAGTAGATTTTTCTATTCCTGCAAATGATGATGCAACCAAATCTATTGCTATTATTACCAACTATATTACTGCAGCGATTGCAGAAGGTTTAGCAGAGCGTCAAGCTTCTAAAGATGACGAAAGTGAATCTGAAGAAGGCAACAATGAAAACGAAGCAAAAGCAAAACGTATGGAAGCCGAAGCTAATGCGGAAGGTGGAAGAGGTAAGCGTGGTGCTGGTGCAGCTCCAACTGCTCCTGGTGCACCTAAGCGTCGTATTCAAAGTACACGTCGCCCAGCAGGTAAATAATTTATTATCCAATTGGGTTATTGGTGTTCTTCGAATGCCAATGACCCAATTGTTTTTAATTTAACTACCGATCTTTAAAAACAATTTCAAATTTATTTTTAAATTATAATATTATGAGTACAATAACAGCTGCTGACATTAATAAATTACGTCAAGCAACAGGTGCTGGTATGATGGATTGCAGAAAAGCATTAACCGAAACAAACAATGATTTTGAAGCAGCGATAGATTGGTTGCGCAAGCAAGGACAAAAAGTGGCCGCTAAGCGCAGTGATCGTGAAGCAAAAGAAGGGGTGATTATTGCACAAACTTCTGCTGATAACAAAACAGGTTTTGTAGTTTGTATTTCTTGTGAAACAGATTTTGTTTCTAAGAATGCAGAATTCGTTGCCTTTGCACAAAGCATTGCGGATGCTGCTGTTGCGAACAATGTAAAATCTGCTGCTGAATTAAATGAAGTATCAGTGAATGGCACAAAAGTGTCCGACATGATCAATGATAAATTAGCCTCTATTGGAGAAAAAATTGGTGTAGCTAAATTTGAAAGAGTAGACGCACCTTATGTTGCTTCTTATATTCATGGTGCCTACAGAATGGGCGTATTGGTTGGATTGAGTGCTGCGTCTGCTGAAACTGGTAAAGACTTAGCCATGCAAATCGCTGCGATGAACCCTGTAGCAGTAGATCCTGAATCAGTACCTGCTGAAACAGTTGCACGTGAGCGTGCTATTATTATTGATACCATGAAAGAAGATCCTAAAATGGCCGGCAAACCAGAAGAAATGATAGCTAAGATTGCAGAAGGTAAAATCAATGCTTTCTTTAAAGAGCAAACATTGTTAGCACAAGCCTTTGTAAAAGATGGCGGTAAAACAGTGGGTGAGTATGTAAAGTCGGTTGATGCAAACTTAATAGTAACTGAATTTAAGCGTGTTGCTTTGGGTTAATTGTAAAAAAATTTAAAAATTTAATTTTTTTACAATTCTTGCTCTTATGATTTTTTCAAAGCACCCCATAAACGGGTACTTTGGGGTAGTTTAAAAATTTAAAAATTTAATTTTTTTACAATTCTTGCTCTTATGATTTTTTCAAAGCACCCCATAAACGGGTGCTTTGAGGAGCAAATACCTTAAGATCTAATGAAATATAGAGGGTCCCACCGAGTACACGGGTGGGACCCTTTTTTGTTGCCTCAAAATTCTTATCTTGCAAGTACAAAACAAGTATCGCTATGCTGCCAAAGTACAAACGTATTTTATTGAAATTATCTGGGGAGGCTTTATTGGGCAACCAAAAAAATGGAGATCCATTTGACCCTAAGATTATCGAGCAATATGCCAACGAAATTAAACAAGTCGTTGAGTTGGGTGTCCAAGTAGCAATTGTAATTGGAGGAGGAAATATTTACCGAGGGATGAACGAAGCAGACAGTGGTATCGAGCGTGCGCATGGTGATTATATGGGTATGTTGGCAACAGTAATCAATGCGATGGCCATTCAAGCGATGCTTGAAAAAATTGGTGTGTATACAAGATTGCAATCTGCCATTGTGATGGAGCAAGTAGCAGAACCTTATATTCGTCGTAAAGCATTGCGTCATTTAGAAAAAGGAAGGGTGGTTATTTTTGGAGCAGGCACCGGCAATCCTTATTTTACTACTGATACAGCAGGCTCTTTGAGAGCCATTGAAATGAAAGCAGATGTGATTTTAAAAGGTACGCGTGTTGACGGGGTCTATGATAGTGATCCTGAAAAAAATCCGGCAGCAGTAAAATTTGAAACCATTAGTTTCCAGGAATGTATTTCAAAAAATTTAAAAGTAATGGATACAACAGCTTTCACCTTATGTATGGAAAACAAATTACCCATTATTGTATTTGATATCAATCAACCAGGCAACTTATTAAAAGTAGTGCAAGGAGCTGCCATAGGCACTTTGGTGGGCTAGGCACATCTCTTTTCGCCACTGATGTAATTTATCCTTGTTTTTATAAATGGTGATTTAATTTTATACTATGCAAAAATCAATTTATATATTTCTTATTGCTAGCTGCTCATTTGCAATCAATGCAAAAGCACAGCAATCTTTTAGCTTAAACGAGGCCATTAAAACGGCACTAAAAAATAGTTACGATATACAATTGGTAGAAAACTCGTTGGCCATTGCAAAAAACAACAACGATTTAGGTGTTGCAGGTGCCTTACCAACCATCGCAGCTAATGCCAATGACAACAAAACCAATAGCACCTTACAACAGCAATATACCGACCCTACGCGTAACACTACAAAATCGGGTGTGGATGGAACAACAGTAACTGCAGGCTTAACTGCTTCTGTAGTAGTTTTTAATGGATATCGTATTATGGCAACCAAAGAAAGGTTGGCCGCCATTGAAAAACAAAATACAGTATTACTACAGGGACAAATGCAAAATACAGTGGCACTGGTCATGCAACAATACTACAATGTGGTACGCCAACAAGCTTATTTAACGACCATTGAAAAATCAATTGAAGCAAGTAAACAAAGATTAGATATTGTCAATACGAAAACGCAAGTTGGATTGGCTAATCAATCAGATATTTTACAATCCAATTTAGATTTAAATGCACTCATACAAGCAAAACAGAATCAATTATTGGTAATAGATCAAGCTAAAGCAGACTTGTTAAACTCAATGGTGATGGCACCTACCGAGCAAATCATCATCAAAGACAGCATCCTTGTGTATGATCAAATAAAATTAGCTGATGTGGAAGCTAAAATGAAATTAAATCCAAGTTTACAATCTGCAGAGCAAAATATTAACATCAATCAGTATATTGAAAAAGAAACTAGAGCATTAATGTATCCAACATTAAGAGCCAATACAGGGTATAATTTTAGCAGCAATAAATCAGCGGCAGGGTTTAGTCTATTGAATGAAACATATGGTCCTTATCTTGGTGTAAGTTTATCGGTTCCAATTTATGCAGGCACAGCTTCGAAGCGTAATTATAAAAATGCAAAAATTAATACTGACATTGCAAAAATTACATATAAAAGTACAGAGCATGATATGACTACAGAAATGTATAAAACTTTTCAAGCGTATCAAAATAATTTAAAGCAAGCGCCCATTGAACAATCAAACTATGCTATGTCTCAAGATTTATTAGGCTTGGTCATGCAAAAATACCAATTGGGTCAAGCTACTATGGTAGATGTAAAACAAGCTCAACAAAGTTTTGAAAATGCAGGCTTTAGATTGGTTAGTTTGCGTTATGCAGCAAAAATTGCTGAAATAGAATTGAAACGTATCTCCAATCAGCTTACTTTTTAAGTAAACTATTTATGCAATCTAAGCTTCCAAATATTGGCACGAGTATTTTTACTGTTATGAGCCAATTAGCGGCGCAGCATAAAGCCATCAATTTAGGACAGGGCTTTCCCGATTTTCCCATGAGCGAAACACTAATCAATTGTGTGGCAGATGCCATGCGCGCTGGGGGCAATCAATATGCGCATACTTATGGGGTTCCCCTACTAAGAGAGCGACTTGCAGAAAAAATTAATTTCTTATACCCATCTACTATCAACCCTGAAACCGAAATAACGGTTACACCTGGAGGCACGTATGCCATTTTCTCTGCTTTTTCTACCATCATTCAACCAGGTGATGAAGTCATTATATTCGAACCTGCTTACGATAGCTATATTCCTAATATAACCTTCAATGGAGGTATCGTTGTGCCCATTGCTTTAACCTATCCCAATTACAATATTCCATGGGATAAAGTAAAAGCAGCCATCACTAAAAAAACAAAAGCCATATTGGTGAATACCCCACACAATCCAACAGGGATGGTGATGACCAAAGAGGATGTTTTACAATTGCAAGAAATCGTATTGAGCAATCATTTGTATTTGATTAGTGACGAAGTATACGAGCATTTAATTTATGATAATAAGCAACATGAAACGGTGATGAAGTATCCCGATTTGTTTGCGCGTAGTTTTGTTTGTTTTTCTTTTGGCAAAACCTATCATTGTACTGGATGGAAATTAGGTTATTGTGTAGCACCTGCTGCATTGATGAAAGAATATCGAAAAATACATCAGTTCAATGCTTTTAGTTGTGATACTCCAAAACAATTGGGTATTGCGGCGTATATGAACAACAAAGAAGCTTATTTAAGCTTGGGCGCTATGTATCAGTCAAAGAGAGATTATTTAAGAAATTTATTGGCCCCTACAAAATTTAAATTCATTCCCTCTTCTGGTTCTTATTTTGAAACTTACAGTTTTGCTGCTCTATCTGATGAACCTGATACGATTTTTGCAGAAAAATTGGTGAAAGATTTTGGTATTGCTGTTATACCCATGTCGGCATTTTACCACAATGCTACCGATCATAAAGTGATTCGCTTGTGTTTTGCAAAAAAAGAAGCCACACTAGAAGCTGCTGCAGCTTGTTTACTTAATGTATAAAAGTTTTGTCTACCCTTATTTATAATGGATATACGCACTCAATTTTTAAATCATTTTAATTACGCTCCATTATTGGCAGTGCAATCGCCAGGCCGTATTAATTTAATAGGAGAACATACCGATTACAACAATGGTTTTGTATTACCCGCTGCCATTGATAAATACATACAAGTGGCTATTGGCAAAAGAACCGACGGCAACCTTCAAATGGCGGCGATTGATCTAGGAGAAACAATCCTATTACCTATTGAAAATATCAAACCACATCCTACACAATGGGTGAATTATATTATTGGAGTGGTATTTCAAGTCATTCAAAAATTGAATCAAAAGAAAAATAACAACCATGCTTCATTAAGTGCTATGATGCAAGGTTTTGATATTTGCATACAAGGCAATATTCCTAGTGGTGCAGGCCTGTCCAGTTCTGCAGCCGTGGAGTGTGCCGTATTATTTATATTGAACGAATTGTATCAATTAGAATATACAAAAATGGAAATGGCTTTGATGGCACAAAAAGCCGAACATGAATTTGCAGGGGTGCAATGTGGCTTGATGGATATGTTTGCCAGCTTGCATGGACAAAAAAACAAAGTCATTTTATTGGATTGTGCTAGCTTAGACTATGCCTATTATCCTTTAGTATTAAATGAGTATAGCATTGTTTTATTGGATACACAAATCAAACATGCATTGGCTAGTTCTGAATACAATACCCGTAGATTAGAATGTGAGCAAGGAGTGGAACTGATACAAAAAACTTATTCGCAAGTAAAAAGCTTACGCGATGTAAATAAAGAACAAGTAGAAACATGTTTAGGCCAAGCTACCCCTACCAATAAAAATATTTTTCATCGGTGTAAATATGTAGTGGAGGAAGTGGAGCGCGTACAAGCAGCAGTAAAAGATTTAGCAGTAGGAGACATGCTCGCTTTTGGTAAAAAAATGTTTGAGACACATCAGGGTTTAACTAATTTATATGAAGTAAGTTGTCCTGAATTAGATTTTTTAGTGGATGCTGTGCAGTACAATGAAAATGTGCTGGGCGCAAGAATGATGGGTGGAGGTTTTGGTGGCTGCACCATTAATATCATTAAAAAATCTGCAGTAGATGACATCAGCAAAGAACTCACTGCAAAATATTTAAATAAATACAACAAGTCCTTAGTGGTATATACAACAAGTATACAAGACGGCACCCACTTACTCCCATAAAAAATCCAGCTCTTTTTGAAAGCTGGATTTTTTATTGATCTACCTATTTACAAATTATTTGGTAGAAAAACTAAACACTGTTGTTTGGTGATAAGTCTCACCTGGTTTTAATAAAGTGCTAGGAAAATCAGGCTGGTTGGGGCTATCCGGAAAGTGTTGTGTTTCTAAAGTCAAGGCATAATGCTTATTGTATATGATCCCTTTTTTAGTGCCCGTTAAATTACCTGTTAAAAAATTACCTGTATAAAATTGAATACCAGGTTCGGTAGTGGCTACTGTTAAATATCGACCACTGTTTGGTTCATACACAGAGGCTATTTCTGCTAAGCCTTCGCCTTTGTTTAAAACCCAATTGTGGTCATAACCACCAGTAACTTTATCAATGTCTTGTCCTACTTTTTTAGGGGTAGTAAAATCCATTGGTGTGCCTTTAACATCTAACAATGCACCAGTAGGAATTAAAGAAGTATCTACGGGTGTATATTTATCGGCTTTCAACTGAACAATGTGCTCATAAATATTGGGCGATTTACCTGCACTTAAATTAAAATAAGCGTGATTGGTAAAGTTGATTACTGTATTTTTATCAGTACTTGCGGTGTATTCTATCTTAATGCTATTGTTTGCAGTTAAAGTATATACTACTTGTACTTGTAAATTTCCTGGATACCCTTCTTCGCCGTCTATGCTCTTATAACTTAATTGAAGACTAGAGTCACCTGGTAAAGCAACAGCATCCCATACCACTTTGTCAAATCCTTTTAAACCACCATGTAAAGATTGACCATTGTTATTCAGCGCCGCGTGATACGTAATGCCATCAACGGTATAAGTGCCTTTGGCCAAGCGATTGGCGTATCTACCAATCAATGCACCAAAATAGGGATTCCCTTTTTGAAGATACCCTTCTAATGAATCATAACCTGTAATCACGTCTCCGAAATCGCCTGCTTTGTCTTTTGTAATGATTTTAGTAAGAATACCCCCGTAATTAATAATGCCTACTTGCATACCAGCCACATTGGTCAAAGTATATTCAGTGATCCGCTTTCCCTCGAAAGTTCCAAAATCTTTGGTGGTAATGGTTGCAGTATCCATTGTATTTTTATTTGTATTGTTAAAAGAACAAGCCATATTGAAAATGGATAAAAAGATAAATAACGAAAAACTACCTATTTTATATTTTTTCATAATCACTTGTTTTAAATTTTTAATTAATACCAAGAACCATTGATGATTTTATCTCCACTAGCATTGTTATTGGCCATTCTTCTTTTCTCATTCCTTCTGTGTATAAATGTAGTAATAAACACTAAAGGAATAAAAATAAATGTAAGTGGAGGGATGCCTAATATGCTAATCCATTTGCCACCAAAATGACGACGCATGGGTCTGCGTAATCGTTCTGCGATAATGTACATGGCAGGAACAATAAATAAAGTCATAAAAAATGCAAAAGCCAATCCATAAATAATGGTCCAACTTAAAGGTTTCCAGAAAGCTACGTTGTCTCCACCAAAAAAGATATGTGGGTTTAACTCACTAAATAAAGTCACAAAATTGATGTTAAAACCAATAGCAATGGGCAAGAAACCTAATATGGCAGCAAGAGCCGTTAACAATACAGGTATGATTCTTGTTTTACCTGCTTGAATTACCGCTTCTCTGGTTTTATAACCTCTAGATCTTAATTCATCAGCAAACTCAATCACCAAAATTCCGTTCTTTACCACAATACCTGCTAAACCTACAATACCCAAGCCAGTCATTACGCCAGATACTTTCATTCCAAAGATGGAAAATCCTAAGAATACACCAATGATGCTAAATAAAATTTCTGTTAAGATAATTACCGATTTAGAAATTGAATTGAATTGTAAAACTAAGGTCAATAAAATAAGCATTAAAGCAATCACCAAGGCTTTGCCTAAGAATGCTACTGTTTCTAATTGTTGTTCGTTTTCACCTGTTTGCTTCACTGTTACACCATCTGCAATACCTTTAAAGTTACCAATGTATTGCGCAATCACAGCATTCACTGCGGTTGGATTGTAGCCCTGATCTAATTTAACATTGGATCTTAATTGAATCAATCTTTTTTGATTTTTTCTTTTGATGCTACCGAAAGTATTGGTGGGTTCTACTTTTACTAAAGAACTGATAGGTATATTTTTGACCATACCACCTGCTGCCATGTCTCTAAAAGACAAACGCATGTTTAATAAATCCACTAAATTTTTTCTTTGCAATTCTTCGTTTCTTAATTGAATTTTATATTCGTCTTTGCCATCTTTTATTTTAGATACTTCTTTACCAAATAAAGCGGTACGCAATTGCATGCCTACTTGTGCACTGCTTACGCCTTCAATCAATGCTCGGTCTCTATCAATAGTTAAAGTTAATTCTGGATTTACTAAATCCACATCCATCTTTAAACCATCAATACCAGGAATCTGTGCAGCGTCTAAATAATTTTTTAAACCCACAGCCGTCTTCACTAATTTATCAAAATCTTCTCCTTGAATTTCTATGTTTACAGGAGGATCTGTGGGTGGTCCACTAGATTCTTGAGTTACCGTAATTTCAGAACCAGGAATGCCTTTCATTTCGGCACGAATGGCATCCAAATAGGGTGCAGTAGATTTCCCATTACGCAATTGATATTCTACAAAGTTAACTTGTACACGTCCTAATTCTGATCTGGTACTTCTATCCCCCTGCGTTGGATCGCCTGCGCCAACTGCTACATTACTAATAATACTTTCGACCAATGGATTTTTCTTATCACCATTCATTTCTAAAGCTTTGGCTACTTTTTGCTCTACTACTTTTGTTACAGAATCTGTGTAGTTTACTTTACTACCCACAGGTAATTTTAAATACACATATACTTGGTTGGGATCTCCTTTTGGAAAAAATTCAATACCTACTCTACCCGTTTTGATACTAATTCCAAATACAATAAAAGATACAATCAATAAAACAAAAGTACCAATCAATAATTTTACAGGCCTCCATCCATTTAATGCACGACGTAAGATTCTTTCATAGGTCTCCATTAATTTAGGTAGGGTATTGGTCTGGAATTTCTCAATTAAATCCGTAATAAAATATTTATTGGCTACGACCAAAATCATAAAGAAGATCAATAGGTTGCCTAAAAAAGTAAAGCCCATTAAATCTAATAAAACACCTATCCCAATCGGAATCCAGAAATTTTTCTTTTTAAACATGGCAGATTTTGTTTCCTCCGATTTTGTTTCTTCATGATTCATAAAATCAACCGCAAATACCGGGTTCATAATAAAGGCAACCACTAAAGAAGCAGCCAATGTAAATATGAGCATGGCGGGTAGGTAAATCATAAATTTTCCAATAATACCTGGCCAGAACAACAATGGGAAGAAAGGTGCTAAGGTAGTAATGGTACCTGCTAATACAGGAACAAAAACTTCACCTGCCGCCATTTTTGCAGAGGTTGTTGCTGTTAATTTCCCTTTACCTTGAACAAAAATACGGTGTGTGTTTTCAATCACCACAATCGCATCATCTACAATAATACCCAATCCAAACAAGAGGGCAAATAAGACCATAAAGTTTAATGTAATGTGCGAACCTACCACCACATCACCAGCTGGTAGCAATACAAATGCAACAAACATACTTAAAGGCACAGATAAAGCAACAAAAAAGGCATTGGTCACCCCCATAAAAAACATCAGCACGACCAATACCAATATAAAGCCAATGACAATCGAATTGACTAAATCGGTAAATGAACTTTTAGTTCGAACACTTTGATCCCCCGAAATAACTGCCTTTACATCTTTAGGTAAATCATTCGCTTTTGCATCTTCAATAATTTTTTTAATGGCATCAGTAGTGGCAATTAAGTTTTCGCCATTGCGTTTGATGATGTTTAAAGTAATTACATTTTTACCATCTAAGCGTGCATAGCTTTCATTGTTCTTCACCGTATCTTTAATCGTTGCTACATCTCTTAAATAAATAGGAGCGCCACTGGTATTGCGTACAATAATCTTGGAAATATCATTCGCAGTTTTTAATTGACCTTTTAATTGAAGGTTGCGGTTCATGGTGCCTACTTCTAATAAACCACCTGATAAATCTAAGTTCTCTCTTTGAATGGCAGCACTGATGTCATCAAATGTGATGCCCGAGCTTTGCATTCTATAATTATCTACATTAATTTGAAATTCTCTTTCGGGTGCACCTACTAAATCAATTCTATTTATTTGTGAAATGCTTTCTAATTTATCTTTTAAGTCGTCCGCATATTTTTTTAATTGAATTGGACTGTAATTACCGCTAATGTTTACATACATAATTGGCATGTCACTAATGTTCAACTCTAGCACTCTAGGCTCCTGCGTTAAATCGGTAGGTAAATCGGCCTTGGCTTTGTCTACGGCGTCTTTTACTTTTTGTAAAGCAATTTCTGGTTTTACATCGGTACTAAATTCAACGGTAATGGCCGAGAAATCTTGCTGTGAAGTAGAAGTAAACTTGCTAATTTTTACTCCACTGATGCTTTTGATTTGTTTTTCAATTGGACGTGTCACCAGGTTTTCAATGTCCTTGGGAGAATTGCCAACATAGATGGTTTGTACAAAAATATTGGGAATGATAACCTCCGGAAAATTCTCTTTTGGAAGGGTAAGGAATTGATAAATTCCACCTAAACTTAGGAACAACATTACCAAGTAAATTGTGGTCTTATTGGTAATGCTCCAAGAAGTAGGTTTAAACTCTTTAAACTTTTCTTTTATTTTATTGATAGTCGACATAATGATCTGTTAAACTTTAATTTTTTAATTATTTATCTGAGGTAGTGATGTTTTGACCATCAAATAAAGATTGATATCCTTCTGTAATAATTACATCACCCGCTATTAAGCCAGAAAGAATTTCAATATTGTTTCCATAGTACTGACCAACTGTAACAATTTTCTTACGTGCAATTAGTTTCCCTTTTTCCGTAACGGCTACATAAATAAATTTACCTTTCTCATCATTTTGTAATAAGTTGATAGGTGCACTAATCGCATTTTTTTGTTCGTAGTCTTTGATCTTTACTTGCACCAATTGGTTGGGTCTAAAATCTTTATCAATGGGTAATTTGGCTTCTACGTAAAAGCTTCTGTTTAAAGGATCAATCACATTACCTACCACAGAAAATTTAGCATTAATTTCTTTTTGAATGTCTGGGAAGTTTAAAATGGATTCTGTACCTACTTTAATTTTTCCAGCGTAGTTTTCAGGAACCATTGTGGTTAATTTTAAATGTGCCGTATTTACAATTTTAATTTGACCAGGGCCCATAAAAAGTTCACCTACTTTAACATTTACTTCTTCTGCAACACCATCTACATCACTGTAAACGCTTGTAAACGCCAATTGATCTCTTACCATACCCAGTTGCTCAGCTGCCGCTTTTAATTGACTGGCTAATGCATCTGCATTGGTTTTAGCAGTAAGCAATTGAATTTCACTTCCAATATTTTGATCCCAAAGATTTTTTTGTTTTTCATAAACTGCTTTGGCCAAAGCAGCTTGTGCCTTAATGGTTTCAATGTTTTGAGTAGCTGCAGCAGCACTTTGTTTGATTAATGAATTGTCTAATTGTAAAAGCAATTGGCCCTTTTTAATTAAGTCGCCTCTTTTTACAAATAACCCTTTTACTTGACCACCACCTGCACGGGGTGTAACAAAAGATACACTTTCTGATTCTACCTTTCCTTGCAATTCTATATAATGTGTAAAATTTTGAGTGACGATAGGGCTTACAGCGACTAAGGTTGCTTTCACTACTTCAGCACCACCTGCTTTTTCTAATTCTTTTTCAAGATTTGCAATTTTTACGTTTAAATCTAAACTTTGTTTTTTTAATGCAGCCAAACTAGCTTTTTGGCTTTCAATACTATTGCCACCACCACAGGCCATTGTCAAAATTAAAAGGGAACCTAATACTACTGTAGAGAACTTTTTCATTATTTTATTTTTAAAATTTATTATTTTTTATTTTATAATTTTCCTGTTGCTTTTAATAAATCCACTTTAGCTATTAAAGCAGTATACAAAGCGTTCATAAAATTATTTTGAGCAGCAACCAAATCGGATTGTGCTGCAGAAATTTCGGTATTGGACCCGGTACCTGCTTCAAATTTCTTTTTGGTTTGTTGAAATACATTTTCGGCCAATTGCATATTCTTCTTTTGGAATTGAACTGTTGCTACAGAAGATATATAGTTTAATTTGGCTTGTGTAATTTCATTATCAATATTATTTTTTAATGCATCAATTTGATTTTCCACTTGCATCAATTCAATTTTTGTTCTTTTCACCCTAGCGTCTCTAGCAAAACCATTAAACAAAGGTAGGTTTACATTTAAACTTAAGAAAGAAGTAGTGAACCAATTGCCTCCTTCAAAAAAATCAAATTTAGAACGTTGTGCATTTTGAGAATAAGCACCAGAAAAATTAACGGTAGGTAAATAACTCAATTGATATCGTTTAACATTGTACTCATTTAATTTTCTTACAGTGTTTAAATATTGAAAATCTTTTCTTACGCCATATTGAAAATCCTTTTCCACCAATACATCATTGCTCAAGCTTTGTTCATTAATAACTTCGGTTAATGAAAGACTGTCATTCACTTGCATGCCCATTAACATTTTTAAACCCATAAATCCAATGGCAACGCTGTTATTGGCTTTAATTTTTTCTGTCTGTAAATTGTTCAATTGTACACTTACTTTGTCTACATCTAATTTTTCAGCAAATCCATTCTTATACATAATTTCTGCATCGTGTGCTAATTTGCTTAAACGATCAATATTGGCATCTAAAATATTCAATTGAGTTTTACTCGCAGACAATTGATAATATATTTTATAAATATTGGCTTTAATGGCTTCTTCAGTTACTGCAGCATTTTTTCTTTGCATTTCTAAAGAAGTTTCACGTGCTTGTAAGGCAACAAAAATTTGGCCATCAAATAACAATTGTTGGAAATTACCTCCATAGTTGGCATTGAATTTTGTACCAAATTGAACTGGAATAAAAGTGCCGGGTGCTCCTCCAAAAATTTGACCAGGCAAAAGAGAAGTAGGAATTTTTGTGTAGTCGGTTCCGCCCACATTGGTTCCTATTGTAGGAAATGCTGCGGCACCAATTTCACGATTGGTTTGAATTTGTGCATCAATAGATAGCAATGCATTTTTTACTTGTACATTGTTTTTTTGTGCATAGCCTACACACTCATCCAAACTAAATGTATGTATGGGCTTATTGTTTTGTGCCATAACATTTGCTGCCATTAGTATACTTAGTAGAACTGTTAAACGAATTTTCATTGCTGTATATTTATTTTCTTGTTTTATTTAAAATTTTATTGAATACGCTTTGTGCTTAATTTATAATTATCCATTAATTTATGACCTTCTAAAGTGGCCACACCATAAACAAAGTGTTCAATAATTTGCAAATTCACTTTAAGCATATCAAATTTATTGGGATGAAATACTTGAATATTAAAAGGAATAAAACTTGTTTCCAATTTGTATTTTGAAAGAATATTTACATCTACATCTTTACGGTACAAACCTTCGGCTATTCCTTTTTCTAAATTGGTTCGAATCATTGAAAAAATAAATTCCTCTTTATGATTTTTAATTTTTTCAAAAGCCAATGGATAATATTTTTCAATTTCAAATAAGGCCAAAGGATTCATTCTATTAAACATTTCTTGAATCACAGCCATTAATAAAAATATTTCATGTACCGCGTTGTCTGCTGCCTGCATACTTTGGTTACATATTAAGGCATGGTTGGCCAATTCAAATTCTACTACAGAACTTACCAAGGCGTCCTTATCTTTAAAATACTGGTAAATGGTCTTTTTGCTAATCCCCAATTGATTGGCCAAATCGTCCATTATGACGTGTTTGACTCCGGTCTGGAACATCAATTCACGGGCTTTATTCAGAATTCTATCTTGCATAGGTAGTTTTGAAGCCGCAAAACTATGGAAACTAAACTCGTTTTCAAAGTTTCCAGCCTTATTTTTTTATAATTTATGCTGAATGGTAAAATTGTTTGAAATTTGATGCTTAAACCAGCATAAAATGCCCAGTATCAGGCACAAAATAATTAAGCAAAAAATCATATCTGCCCTAGCACAGCGCTTTTTTCAGGGGGTGATTGTACTTGCACCCATTGGCGTAACCATTTGGGTAGTTGTGAGCTTGTTTAATTGGGTTGATAATTTTTTACCCAATGTGCTCAGTATTCTTTTTCCACAAAAATTTATAGCGGTCAATGGACAAATACCTAAAGTAACTGGATTGGGATTTTTAGTTGCTATCACATTTGTTTTAATTGTGGGTTGGTTGTCTTCTTTATTTTTTATAGAAAGATTGATGTCGATTTTTGATAAGCTTTTAGAAAAAACACCTGGTGTAAAAATTATATATTCTTCGGTGAAAGATTTTTTAGAAGCCTTCGCAGGCAACAAGAAAAAATTTGATGCACCTGTTTTGGTAAATGTCGATTCAACAGATGTTTGGCGCATCGGATTTATTACCCAAAAAAATACTGCACATTTTGGAATGGATCAATTTGTAACGGTATACGTTCCGCATTCTTATGCAATTTCTGGCATTACTTATATTGTACCAGCTACAAGAATAAAAAAATTCCCTAAAGGCGTGAGTGCTGCAGAAGCAATGAAGTATGTGGTTTCAGGAGGTGTGACTACTGTGGAAGAAGAAGAAGACGCTAAAGCGTCTTCTGATGAAAGAGTAAAACTTTCTTCTGATGAAGAGAAAGATGCTAATGCATCTTTCGATGAAGGCAAATAACTTTCTACTGATGGGTAAAAAAATCAATAAATAAAACATAAACTCTTTCATACATAATGCAATTGCACAATTTTAATTCGGGTCCTTCCATTTTACCACAAGAAGTTTTAGATCAAGCGGCTATGGCTATTCATAATTTTAACCATACCGGATTGTCTATATTAGAAATAGGGCATCGTACGCCTTGGTTTATAGAAGTCGTAACAGAAGCGCAACAAATTATAAAAAGATTAATGGGTTTAGATGATGCCTATGAGGTTTTATTTTTACAAGGTGGTGCTACCATGCAATTCATGCAAGTGCCTATGAATTTATTAGATGAAAATGGGTTGGCAGCCATTTGTGACAATGGAGTATGGGGCAGTAAGGCTGTGAAAGAAGCCAATTTATTTGGACCCGTGAAAGTGGTAGCAGATACTGCCGATAAAAAACATACTTATATTAATAAAGTATTAGACATTCCTTCTAACGCTACTTATTTACATATTACTACAAACAATACAGTAGAGGGAACCCAATGGCATAGCTATCCTCAGACAACTGCATTTTTAGTGGGAGATATGAGTTCTGATATCTTTTGCAGACCTACTAATTTTAAGCAATTTGATTTAATCTATGCAGGAGCACAAAAAAATATGGGCGCTGCCGGTGTCACTTTAGTAGTCGTGAAAAAAGAAATCCTAGGAAAAGTAAAAAGAAAAATTCCAGCGATATTAGATTATCAAAAACACATCGAAGCGGGTTCATTATTAAATACACCCCCTGTTTTTTCTATATATGTAAGTTTATTAACCCTTAGATGGATCGAATCCCAAGGTGGATTGGCTGTTATGGAAAAACGCAATTTGGAAAAATCAAATTTATTGTACGATACCATTGATGCATTACCTGCATTTTATTGTCCCATTGCGAAGGAAGATAGAAGTATTATGAATGCCGTTTTCTTTTTAACCAATCCAGCATTAGAAGCACCATTTTTAGCCTTGTGTAAAGCCGAAGGAATGATTGGTGTCAAAGGCTATCGGACTGTTGGGGGCATTAGAGTGAGTATGTACAATGCCCTACCTTATTCAAGTGTAGAAGCTTTCTGCAACTTGATGAAATCATTCGCTGAAAAAATTTAATTCTCAAAAAAAAGAACGAACTTTGCGCCCATGGCAAAAATTAGTCCTTTTGAAGCAGTGCGTCCACAGCCACAATTAGCAAAACAAGTGGCCAGCAAACCTTACGATGTTTTAAATAGTGCAGAAGCAAAATTGGAAGCAGTAGGCAATGCTTATTCTTTTTTACATATCACAAAAAGTGAAATTGGCTTACCCGAAACTACAGATACACATAGTGCAGAAGTATATGAATTGGCATTGAATAATTTATCTGCTTTTATACAAAGAGATGTGTTGTTTAAAGAATCCAAGCCTTGTTATTATATTTATCAATTGATTATGGAAGGCCGCGCACAAACTGGTTTAGTTTGTGTAAGCAGCATTGATGATTATAATGAAGGCATCATTAAAAAGCATGAATTTACGCGTCCCGAAAAAGAATTAGACAGAATCAATCATATCAAAACAACTGGTGCGCAAACAGGCAATGTTTTTTTGGCGTATCGAAATCAAACAGAAGTAGATAGTTTAATAGAAAAATGGAAAACTACAAAAAATCCAGTGTATGATTTTACGGCCGAAGATGGCATACAGCATACAGTTTGGGCAGTGAGTGATGAAGCAACCATTGATCAAATCACCCATTTATTTGCTACACAAGTGCCTTGCACTTATATCGCCGATGGGCATCATAGAGCAGCTTCTGCAGCAAAAGTAAAATTGAGTTTGGCTGATAATGTGGTAAAGCCAGGTGATGAAGAAAAGAAAGTTTCAGACTATTTTTTAACTACTTTGTTTCCATCCAATCAATTACAAATCATGGATTACAATCGAGTAGTGAAAGATTTGAATGGCCATAGTGCAGCAGCATTGATTGAATCTTTGTCAAAAGATTTTGACATAACAGCAGAAGAAAAAGCATTTAAACCAAATACATTGCATCATTTTGGAATGTATCTTAATAAAACCTGGCATCAATTAATTGCCAAGGAGGGAACTTATACGAATGATCCAATTGGTGTATTAGATGTTACGATATTATCTAATAACATTTTAGCCAAACATTTAGACATTCAAGATCAAAGAACTGACAAGCGTATCGATTTTGTTGGTGGGATTCGTGGTTTGGGAGAATTGGAAAAAAGAGTAGACAGTGGTGAAATGGCCATTGCCTTTAGTTTGTATCCAGTAACCATAGATCAATTATTTAATATTGCCGATGCAGGCGAAGTAATGCCTCCAAAAAGCACCTGGTTTGAACCCAAATTAAGGGATGGCTTACTTACTCATTTGATTTACTAGTAGTTATTAAATAAGTAGAGGGCAGTTTAATAATATAGTTAGGTCTACTATTAAATCTAATCAGGTTATACTATCCTTTTCTTTCTATTTCATAGGCTATTTTCTTTTTTTTCTGACTCTATTTCAGTATTTTGTTACACAATATTGCTTGCTGTATGGAATATAAAAGACTCTTCGATTGTATTGATTATCAATTGCAACATTTTCCTAAAGAAGATATGTTGTCGGGCAAAGAAAATGGGGCTTGGAGAAAATATTCTACTGAGGAAGTAGCGCATACTGTGAATCAGTTAAGTGCTGGTTTATTAAGTTTAGGTTTAACAGGTAATAATTTTACACCCGAAGGCAGTGATAAAATTGCCATCATTAGTGCCAACCGACCCGAGTGGTTAATGGCCGATATGGCTACCCAGCAAATCGGTGTCATATGGGTGCCAGTATATCCAACGACCAATCCCATCGAACTTGCTTTTATTTTAAAAGATGCATCAGTACAATATATTTTTGTAAGTAATAAAGAATTGTATGATAAAGTGATGTCGGTGAAATCACAAGTAGATTGTTTGAAAGAGGTCTTCACCTTTGATCAGATTGCTGGCGCCAAACATTGGACCAGCTTATTAAGTAATGATGCAGCCTTGTTGGAAAAGGTAGCTACCCTAAAAAAAACAATTCCAGTAGACCAGGTAGCCACATTTATTTATACTTCTGGTACAACAGGTACACCTAAGGGGGTGATGTTAACGCATAAGAATATTTATTTTAATTTAATGTCTGGTAAAAATACTTTCCCGTTTCCTGACGCACCTACAGATAAAGTATTGAGTTTTTTACCATTGAATCATATTTTTGAAAAAGTGGCTTCTTATATTTATATGTACAGTGGAATGAGTATTTATTATGCCGAAAGTTTAGAAACTATTGGTGATAATTTAAAAGAAATTTGTCCGCAAGCTTTTTCAACAGTGCCTAGATTGTTAGAAAAAGTATTTGAAAAAATAATGATCAAGGGGGAAGAATTAACTGGCATCAAAAGAAAATTATTTTTCTGGGCAGTAGCCTTGGGCGAAAAATATGATAATTTAATTCCAGGCTCTTGGTGGTACCGCACACAATTAAAACTGGCCAATAAACTAATATTTAATAAGTGGAGAGAAGCATTGGGCGGCAATGTAAAATACATAGTAACTGGCGGTGCAGCTTGTCAAGTAAAATTATTGCGCATTTTTAATGCTGCACAAATTCCAGTATTTGAAGGTTATGGCCCTACCGAAAATAGCCCCATCATCAGTATTAATTTAAGAACACCCGGAGGTACCAAATATGGAACTGTAGGTGAAGTGATTCAAGGCGTACAATACAAGCTAGAAGCCGATGGAGAAATATGTGTAGCAGGTCCAAGTGTGATGTTGGGTTATTACAAACGCCCCGACCTTACCGCCGAAACTATTATAGATGGATGGTTGCATACGGGAGATATTGGAGAAATTATTGATGGTAGGTATTTAAAAATCACCGACCGAAAAAAAGAATTGTTTAAAACCAGTGGAGGTAAATATGTGGCGCCTCAACCTATTGAAAATAAAATGAAAGAAAGTCCTTTCATTGAACAAATTATGTTGATTGGTGATAACAAAAAATTTGTGTCTGCATTGATAGTTCCTGCATTTGGAAAGTTAAAAGAATGGTCCAAACACCATGGCATTGAATATTTAAGCAATGAAGCCATTGTAAAAAATACCATGGTCATAACCATGATCGAAGATATTGTAGAGGAGTACAATCAACTATTTAATCAAGTGGAGCAAGTAAAAAGATTTGCTTTGATAACAAGAGAATGGAATGTTGAAAATGGTGAAATGACACCAAAATTAAGTATCAAACGTAAAGTAGTCTTAGATCATTTTGCAAAAGAAATTGATGCATTGTATGTTTAATGCTGCTGTAATTCGAATTTCTCTTTAATAATGGCTTGCACTTCTTTACCTTGAATTTTACTTTCTAGCCAAGAAATGATGTCTAAATACATAAAGGCCCTACTTTCTAATTTATTATTTGCAAGTGGTGATAAGGTTTCTAATAAATTAGCAAATGATTTTTTGATAATAGTTTTATTGGCCAATAAACTATTTGCTTCTCCACCACTTTGAATGGATTTTCTTAAAAAATTAAATAATACTTCTTCAACAGTACTCAGGTTTTTCATCTTATACATAAACCGATATACCGACTTTGATAAGTAATTTACCAGTTCCATGTTGCCCAATTCATAATGTGCAATTAAATGTAGCAAACGCGCATAACATTGTAAATCATCTCTCAAGTTTAATTTCCAATTGATGATACGATTTAAATAATCAATGGCTTTGGCAGGCTTTCCAGCTCCAAAGTACAAGCAAGCAATTTTATAATAAAATACCAATACGCGATGGCTGTCTAAATAAAGATCAATTTCTTTCAATTGGGCTTCCATAGTGGGTATCATGGCCAACCCTTCGCTAAAACTACCTTCTAAAAAATGCTTATTAATCTTAGCAATGTATAAGTAAATAAAGCTTTGTATTAAATTGTTTTTATTATTTAATACAATGGGGGTGTTGCTGTAATTTTCTAAAATTGCAATGGTATCATTTAATTTTTGAAAATTTCTTAAATCAAAATGAGCGCTAATTAAATTGTGTAAACCTTTAATGTATTGTGCGGTCTCATTTACTTTCATATTTTCTTCCTGCTCAAATAGGTCTACCCATTTTTGTGCGTACCTATAATGCATTAAAAAATCTTGTGTAATAAAACCATACCAACAATGACATTGATAACGATACATCCGTTCATAAAAACCTTTGGAAGTTTTTATTTTTTCTAAAATAACATCTTGCATCAATGCATCTAAAGCTAGCCTATCTTCATTGTTACGCGCATGACCATGTTGAATGTACCAACCATATAATTGCAAAGAAAGATTAGAAACTTTGGCAATTTGTTCTAAACGAATATTGGCATCGTCAATTTCTTCACTCAATTGTTTTGCACGATCTTGCATACTTCGTGTAATGTGCAAGGATTCAATTTTTTTTTCTAAAAACAAAACTTGTAATAAATAAGTAACCTGATTGTTTTGTTTGGTGAGCGTTTTTATTTTTTCCAATAAACGAAGACTTTGGATGTATAAACCTTTATTGTATAAAATTTTTGCGTGGTCCAATTGTTCGTGAATTTGCAAATCAATGTTTTCGCTTTGCTTTACAATTCTTAAACTCGATAAAATTTGATCGTACAAATGGGCCTTTAAATTGGACAATTGTTGTTTTTGAATACCCTCGTTTTTACGCAATAATTCCTCTTCGTCGTACTCCTTCATTTTGTCCAAGGCATCAAATAGCTGAATGATTTTTAAATCGGCAGATGCAGAATTACGCTTCACATACAATTTGAAGTTGCGTTTCTCAGCCCTTTCCAGGGATTTGACTAAAATAAAGAGGACCTCAGTACTCAGGTTGGGCATCGTAGCTAATTTAAGTTCAAGTTATTGAAAATCAATCATTTAATCCAAATCTACCCCTATTGCACAATGTAAAATAACTATAAAAATAATGTGAATTACTTGTGAATTGGGGTAAATTTGAACAATAAACGGGCCCTAAGCCCGTTTTTTATCTGTAAAAGGTTCATAATCAATAAGATGCTTGTGATTGAAGCTCTCAAAATTCATTCAAAAAGGCATTGGCTTAATAACTAAATAAACGAATTAAAGATGAGTCAGAAAGTGTTCATATTCGATACTACACTAAGAGACGGAGAACAAGTTCCGGGCTGTAAATTAAACACCCAAGAGAAATTGGCTTTAGCGGTAAGATTAGAAGAATTAGGCGTAGATATTTTAGAAGCAGGTTTCCCTGTTTCCAGCCCAGGCGATTTTGAATCGGTCAATCAAATTGCGAAGACTTTAAAAAATACAGTGGTATGTGGTTTATCTCGTGCAGTACAAAATGATATTGAAGTAGCTGCTGCAGCTTTAAAACCTGCAAAACGTTTTAGAATTCACACAGGTATTGGTACTTCTGATTTACATATCAAATATAAATTCAACGCAACGCGCGAAGAAATTATTGAACGTGCAGTGAGCGCTGTTAAATTAGCGCGCAACTTTACAGACGATGTAGAATTTTATGCCGAAGATGCAGGTCGTACTGACAATGAATATTTAGCTAGAGTGATTGAAGCCGTGGTGAAAGCAGGTGCAACTACTTTAAACATTCCCGATACAACAGGGTATTGTTTGCCTTATCAATACCAAGCTAAAATGGAATACTTGGTGAACAATGTTCGAAATATTGATAAAGCAATTTTGTCTTGTCATTGTCATAACGATTTAGGATTGGCTACTGCGAATTCTGTAGCAGGTGTGATGGGTGGTGCAAGACAAATTGAGTGTACCATTAATGGATTGGGTGAGCGTGCAGGCAATACAGCACTGGAAGAAGTAGTGATGGTTTTAAATCAACACAAGGACTTAGGTTATTATACCAATATCAATACAAGGCTTCTAAACCCTATCAGTCATGAGGTTGCAGAGATTATGCGTATGGGTGTGCAACCCAATAAAGCCATTGTAGGTGGTAATGCATTTTCACATTCATCAGGGATACATCAAGACGGATTTTTGAAAGAAGCACAAACTTATGAAATCATCGATCCTGAATTAGTAGGGGCAGAAGCCAGTAAAATTGTTTTAACTGCAAGAAGTGGACGCAGTGCTTTAGCGCATCGTTTACAAAAATTAGGTTATCAGTATACCAGAAATGATATCGATATTTTATATCCAACTTTTTTACAATTAGCAGATAAAAAGAAAGAAGTCACACATGATGATTTAGTAGAAATAGCTACATCGTATTCGAAATAAGAGAAAGAATAAAAGAAACTAATAAGAAAGCGTAAACGCAAGAAATTATAGAAATGGGAAAAACAATATTTGATAAAATTTGGGACAAGCATGTTGTCAAGATCATTGAAGGGGGGCCTTCGGTATTGTATATCGATAAGCATTTAATACATGAGGTAACCAGCCCGCAAGCTTTTACTGGCATTGAAAAAAGAGGTGCTAGGTTATTTAGACCAAAACAAATTGTAGCCACTGCGGATCACAATGTGCCTACTATGAATCAGCACTTGCCTATTGCCGATCAATTATCAAAATTTCAAGTAGATACTTTAATAGAGAATTGTAAAAAACATGGCGTTGAATTATACGGACTAGGCCATCCTAACCAAGGTATTGTGCATGTGATTGGCCCCGAGTTAGGCATTACACAACCAGGCATGACCATTGTATGTGGCGATAGTCATACCTCTACCCATGGTGCTTTTGGCTCTATTGCATTTGGTATTGGTACCAGTGAAGTGGAAATGGTTTTTGCTGCTCAATGTGTAATGCAAACCAAGCCTAAGGTAATGCGCATTAATATTGAAGGCAGTTTACAAAATGGAGTTGTATCAAAAGATATTATTTTATACATCATTGCAAAAATATCTGCAAGTGGTGCCACAGGATATTTTGTTGAATATGCAGGCTCTGCTATTCGTGCATTAAGTATGGAAGCAAGAATGACTATTTGTAATATGAGTATTGAGATGGGTGCGCGTGGTGGCATGATTGCACCCGATGAAACAACTTATGCGTATATGAAGGGAAGACCTTTTGCACCGCAGGGTGAAAATTGGAATAAGAAATTAACGCAGTGGGAAGAACTTTATTCCGATGCCGATGCAAAATTTGATCTTGAAATAAATATTAATGCAGCCGATATTGACCCTATGATTACTTATGGAACCAATCCTGGTATGGGTTTATCGGTTCAAGGAAAATTACCCACCATGGAAAGTTTTACCGATGCGACCGAAAAACAAAATTATGAGAAAGCATTAGCCTATATGGGTTTAGAAGCGGGACAAAGCTTATTAGGTATGCCTGTGCAATATGTATTTATTGGATCATGTACGAATTCACGAATTGAAGATTTTAGATTGGTGGCAAGTATTATCAAAGGCAAACAAAAAAATGCTTCCGTGAAAACTTTAATTGTACCAGGTTCACAAGAAGTGGCTAAACAAATTAAAGCAGAAGGTTTAGATAAAATATTTACAGCAGCGGGTATTGAAATAAGACAGGCAGGATGTAGTGCTTGTTTAGGTATGAATGAAGATAAAATACCAGCAGGTGAATATTGTATTAGCACAAGTAACAGAAATTTTGAAGGCCGTCAGGGAGCAGGCGCTAGAACTTTACTAGCAAGTCCATTAACCGCAGCGGCTGCTTTGTTGACTGGGAAAATTACAGACATAAGAGAAATTTTAAATTAATAATACTAGTCGAGAAAATAATTATAGCATGCAATCATTACAAAAAATAACTAGCAGATTTATTCCACTACGCATTGAAAACGTAGACACGGATCAAATCATACCTGCACGTTTTTTGAAAGCCACTACGAAGGAAGGCTTTGGTAAAAATTTATTTCGTGATTGGAGATATGAAAACGATGATGAGTCTAAACCAAAAACTGATTTTGTTTTAAATCAAAAACAATTTAGCGGCGAGATATTGGTAGCTGCCAAAAATTTTGGATGTGGTTCTTCGCGCGAACACGCTGCCTGGTCTATTCAAGACTATGGGTTTAAAGTAGTGGTGTCCAGCTTTTTCGCAGACATCTTTAAAAACAATGCTTTAAATAATGGAGTACTACCCGTAACTGTATCAGATGCTTTTCTACAAGCCATCTATGCTGAAGGCGCTGATGCCACACTAAGTATTGATTTAGAAAAGCAAACCATTACCATTGATACAACAGGGGCTTCAGAAAGCTTTGAAATAAATGCTTATAAAAAAACCTGTATGCTAAATGGCTACGACGATATTGATTATTTATTAAGCATGAAAGAAGAAATAGAACAGTTTGAATTAAACCATAACAAGTAATAGAAGATAAATCTTTATCAATATGAAAAAGAAAATAGCAGTCATCCTAGGCGATGGCATTGGTCCAGAAGTTACAGAGCAGTCTATTAAGGTATTAAATATCATTGCCAAGCAATTCAATCATGAATTTAGTTATATACATGCAATGATGGGCGCTTGTGCCATTGATGCAACAGGCAATCCATTGCCTGATGAAACTATAGCAATTTGTAAAAGCAGCGATGCTATTTTATTTGGTGCCATTGGAGATCCAAAATATGACAATGATCCTACTGCCAAAGTAAGACCAGAGCAAGGCTTGTTGAAATTGAGAAAAGAATTACAATTGTTTGCCAATATCAGACCGGTAATCACTTATGCAGCATTGCAACATCTTACACCATTAAAACCAAAATATTTAGAGAATGTAGATTTTGTTATTTATAGAGAATTAACTGGAGGTATTTATTTTGGTGCGAAAAGTTTAAGCGAAGATGGTACCGTAGCCAAAGATGATTGTTCTTATTCTGTTGCAGAAATAGAACGTATCGCGCATTTGGCATTTGAACATGCACAAAAAAGAAGAAAAAAATTAACCTTGGTAGACAAAGCTAATGTATTAGAAACATCTCGCTTGTGGAGAAGAGTCGTTCAAGCCATAGCCAAAGCATACAGCGATGTAACTGTGGATTATTTATTCGTAGACAACGCGGCCATGCAAATCATTTTAAATCCAGCACAGTTTGATGTGGTATTGACAGAAAATTTATTTGGAGACATTATCAGTGATGAAGCATCTGTCTTGTCAGGTTCTTTGGGTTTATTACCTTCTGCATCGGTTGGTAATACGGTGGCCTTGTTTGAACCCATTCATGGTTCTTATCCGCAAGCCAAAGGAAAAGACATTGCCAATCCTTTAGGATCTATTTTATCATCTGCAATGATGTTAGATCATTTTGGATTGAACCAAGAAGCCAATTTGGTAAGAGCAGCAGCAGCATGGTGTTTGAACAGTGGTTTTGTGACCAAGGACATCGATCCAATGAACAGTTATACCACTACCGCAATTGGAGATTTGATCTGTGAGTACATCGAAAAACAAGTAACAGGAGAAGGACATGTGCATCATGAAAGATTACATAAGTCTACCATCATCTAACAAACATTCGTCTTAAGGTTAGGAGACAAAAGGGGTGTATTTTTACCAATGGATTTTTAAAGAACAAAAAAATATGGAACTAAATAAATATTCAAAAACAATCACACTCGATCCAACACAGCCAGCGGCGCAAGCCATGTTTTATGGAATTGGATTGACGGATGCCGATTTAAACAAAGCACAAGTGGGTGTGGTGAGTATGGGCTATGATGGCAATACCTGTAATATGCATTTGAATGCATTGGCAGATCATATCAAGAAAAGCGTTTGGGAAAATGATTTAGTAGGATTGACATTTCATACCATTGGTGTGAGTGATGGCATGAGCAATGGTACCGATGGTATGCGTTATTCTTTAGTAAGCCGTGATGTCATTGCAGATAGTATTGAAACTGTTTGTGGTGCACAATATTATGATGGATTGATTGCGGTACCAGGTTGCGATAAAAATATGCCAGGTTCATTAATCGCCATGGGCAGATTGAATCGTCCAGCGATTATGTTGTATGGAGGAACCATTGCACCCGGTCATTACAATGGACAGGATTTAAATATAGTTTCTGCATTTGAAGCATTGGGACAAAAAATGGCAGGGCAATTGTCTGATGCCGATTTCAAAGGTATTGTGCAACATGCTTGTCCAGGCGCTGGTGCATGCGGCGGTATGTATACGGCCAATACCATGGCAGCTGCAATCGAAGCCTTGGGAATGAGTTTACCTTATTCATCTTCCAATCCAGCATTGAGCGAAGAGAAACAACAAGAATGTAGAGATGCAGGCAAAGCCATCCGATTGTTATTAGAAAAAGACATTAAGCCTCGTGATATTATGACACGCAAAGCATTTGAAAATGCAGTAGCGGTGATTATGGTATTAGGTGGAAGTACCAATGCGGTATTACATATGATTGCCATGGCAAAGAGTGTGGGTGTGGCTTTCACGCAAGATGATTTTCAAACCATCAGTGATAAAATTCCAGTATTGGCCGATTTCAAACCATCAGGAAAATATTTAATGCAGGACTTACATCAATATGGTGGTGTACCTGCAGTGATGAAATATATGTTGGCAGAGGGCTGGTTGCATGGAGATTGTTTAACGGTGACAGGAAAAACCATTGCAGAAAATTTAGCAGCAGCACCTAGTTTAGATTTTGAACAACAAAAAATAATTTATCCAAAAGAAAATCCAATTAAAGCAACAGGCCACTTACAAATTATGTATGGCAATTTAGCAACGGGCGGCAGTGTGGCAAAAATTTCTGGAAAAGAAGGAGATATGTTTACAGGTCCAGCGCGTGTATTTGATGGAGAGCATGCACTTATCGAAGGCATCAATTCTAAAAAAATTAAAGAAGGAGATGTAGTTGTCATAAAAAATGTAGGACCTGTAGGAGCACCTGGTATGCCTGAAATGTTAAAACCTACCTCCGCCATTATTGGCGCGGGTTTGGGCAAGTCGGTGGCATTGATTACCGATGGAAGATTTAGTGGGGGTACGCATGGATTTGTGGTAGGACATATTACCCCCGAAGCGTACAAAGGTGGATTGATTGGATTGGTAGAAGATGGTGACATTATTGAATTGAATGTACCCAAAAGAACCATGACCTTAAAAGTGGATGAAGCAACGATTGCAAAAAGAAAAGCAGCACAACCTAAACCAATATTAAAAGCAACCAATGGTGTACTATGGAAATATGCACAATTGGTAAAAGACGCAAGTGAAGGATGTGTAACGGATGAGAACTAAATAAAAATCATACAGTGTATGAATTTTATTTAGTGATGAAAGAGATAAAGTAAAATAAATTTTTGAGCGTATGGCAACGAAAAAATTAACAGGATCACAGGCAGTATTAGAAGCTTGTATTGCAGAAGGTGCTGAAACCATTTTTGGTTATCCAGGTGGTGCCATTATGCCTATTTATGATGCGTTGTATGATTATAATGATCAACTTACACATATTTTGGTAAGACATGAACAAGGTGGAATTCATGCTGGACAAGGTTATGCGCGTACCTCGGGGAAAGTGGGTGTAGTATTTGCAACTAGCGGACCAGGCGCTACCAATTTAGTTACAGGTTTAGCAGATGCCATGATTGATAGTACACCACTTGTTTGTATCACAGGACAAGTGTTCGCCCATTTATTAGGTACCGATGCATTTCAAGAGACAGACATTATTAATATCACCATGCCGGTTACTAAATGGAATTATCAAGTGACCGATGCCACAGAAATACCAGGCATATTAGCCAAAGCATTTTATTTAGCAAGAAGTGGAAGACCAGGTCCTGTATTAATTGATATTACTAAGAATGCGCAAATACAATCTTTCGATTATGAAGGCTACACGCCATGCAATCATATCAGAAGTTATCGACCTAAGCCAGTGATTCGTAAAAATTTTATTGATGAAGCTGTTGAATTAATTAACAATGCTCAAAAACCATTGGTGATTTTTGGACAAGGGGTAATTTTAGGGAAGGCAGAAATAGAATTTAAAAAGTTTATAGAAAAATCAGGCATGCCAGCAGCCTGGACCATCTTGGGTTTGAGCGCTCTACCTACCGATCATCCACAAAATGTGGGCATGTTGGGCATGCATGGAAATTATGGACCCAATGTATTAACCAATGAATGCGATGTACTCATTGCGGTGGGTATGCGTTTTGATGATCGTGTAACAGGAAGATTAGATAAATACGCAAAGCAAGCCAAAGTGATTCATTTGGATATTGATCCATCTGAAATAGATAAAAATGTAAAAGCGCATGTTGGGGTTTGGGGCGATTGTAAAGAAACCTTGCCATTGCTCACTTTAGGCATCCAACAAAAAGATAGAAGCGAATGGTTAAAAGTCTTTGCCGACTATACACAAAAAGAATATGATCAATGTATCAAAGAAGAAATTTATCCTAGCACTGAAGAAATGACCATGGGTGAAGTTATACGCATCGTAAATGAAACCACTAAAGGAAATGCAGTGGTCGTAACGGATGTAGGACAACATCAAATGGTGGCTTGCAGATACGCTAAGTTTAATCAAACCAGATCCAATGTAACATCCGGTGGACTAGGCACCATGGGATTTGCTTTACCAGCAGCCATTGGTGCAAAGTTTGGTGCACTTGATAGAACAGTCATTGCAGTGATAGGAGATGGAGGCATACAAATGACCATTCAAGAATTAGGAACTATTATGCAAACAGGCGTAGATGTTAAAATAATGATTTTAAACAATCAGTTTTTAGGCATGGTGCGTCAGTGGCAGCAATTGTTTAATGACAAGCGTTATTCTTTTGTAGACATTCAAAGCCCCGACTATGTAATGGTGGCCAAGGCGTATGGAATTGAGGGATCTAAAGTAGTGCACCGCAAGGATTTACAAACAGCCATTCAAACCATGCTAGCACACAAGGGTTCTTATTTGTTAGAAGTAATGGTAGGAAAAGAAAACAATGTATTCCCAATGGTACCACAGGGTTGCAGTGTTTCAGAAATAAGACTAAAGTAGCGAAGCGCTGAAGTCTTATTGGAGTGAGTCCCAAGGACGAGCTCAATTATTCGAAAATAATGTAGAAAAAATATAGAAATAATAAATTAAAGACCTGATAATATGGAAACAAATACCGAAAAACAAGAATACACCATCACGGTGTATACCGAAAACCAAGTAGGGTTGTTGAATCGTATTGCCATTATTTTTTCACGTCGAAAAATTAATGTCGAAAGTTTAAACACTTCACCTTCAGAAATTGCAGGCATCCATCGTTTCACCATTGTGGTGATGGAGTCACATGATGTGGTTTTGAAAGTAGTCAGACAAATCGAGAAGCAAGTAGAAGTATTAAAAGCTTATTTCAATACCAATGATGAAATTGTATGGCAGGAACTGGCATTGTATAAAGTCTTGTCTGAAGAAATTACTGAGAAAGTAAAAGTAGAAAGATTGTTAAGAGAATATGGCGCACGTGCCGTAGCCATCAGAAAAGATTTTATTGTATTTGAAACTACAGGCCATAGAGAAGAAACCAATAAGTTAATGAAAGCCTTGGAGCCATTTGGTTTGGTAGAATTTGTAAGAAGTGCGCGAGTGGCCATTATCAAAGAAAGTAGTGGATTCCATGAAAAATTAAAAGACTTTGAAAAAAAGCAACCCAGTGAAGAGGTAATAGAAAATGAATACCTAGGCAAAAGAGAAGCGGTGTTTACCATGTAATCATCAACAAAAAATAAATCAAAAAACAAACATTCAAAACATAAATTAATTAAACAAAAATCTAAACACTAAGTAAAATGGCAAAATTAAATTTTGGCGGAACAGAAGAAAATGTAGTGACTCGTGAAGAGTTTCCATTAGCAAAAGCACAAGAAGTATTAAAAAATGAAACCATCGCAGTTATTGGTTATGGTGTGCAAGGTCCAGGACAAGCATTGAATCAAAAAGAAAATGGGGTTAATGTAATTATAGGACAACGTAAAAATTCTAAAAGCTGGGATAAAGCCATCGCTGATGGTTTTGTACCAGGAACCACTTTATTTGAAATAGAAGAAGCTTTAGAAAAAGGAACCATCATTTGTTATTTATTAAGTGATGCGGCACAAATTGCGATGTGGCCAACCGTTAAAAAACATTTAACCAAAGGAAAAGCACTTTATTTCTCTCATGGCTTTGGCATTACATTTAATGAGCAAACTGGTATTATTCCTCCAGCCGATGTGGATGTATTCTTAGTAGCCCCTAAAGGTTCTGGAACTTCTTTAAGAAGAATGTTTTTACAAGGACGTGGCTTGAACTCTAGTTATGCCATCTTTCAAGATGCCACTGGTAAAGCTTGGGATAGAGTCATTGCCTTAGGAATTGCCATTGGATCAGGCTATTTGTTTGAGACAGACTTTCGAAAAGAAGTATTTTCTGATTTAACTGGAGAGCGAGGCACATTAATGGGTGCAATTCAAGGTATCTTTGCAGCCCAATATGAAGTATTGCGTAAAAACGGACATTCTCCTTCTGAAGCATTCAACGAAACAGTCGAAGAATTGACACAATCATTAATGCCATTGGTAGCAGAAAATGGAATGGATTGGATGTATGCCAACTGTTCAACCACTGCACAAAGAGGCGCTTTGGATTGGTGGAAAAAATTCCGTGATGCAACATTACCCGTATTTAGTGATTTATACAATAGCGTAGCCACTGGAAAAGAATCTGCACGTTCAATCGATTTAAACAGTAAAACAGATTACCGTGAAAAATTAGAAGTTGAATTGGCCGATTTACACAATAGTGAAATGTGGCAAGCTGGAAGAACTGTAAGAAGTTTGCGACCAGAAAATCAACCAGCAAAATAGTTTTGCGGTTGGAAAATTATTATTCTCTAGTAGAATAATATAAAAGAGAAAGAATATGAGCGAAGCAAAGAAAATAAATAAGCCTGCACTGGATATTGAGGGAGCAGCAAAAAGATTAAAGTTGGTGGTAAATCATACCCCACTGCAATACAATGCCAATTTATCCCGCAAATACCAGTGCAGTGTCTATTTAAAAAGGGAGGACTTACAAATTGTGCGTTCTTATAAAATAAGAGGTGCCTACAATATGATGAGTCAGTTGTCGGCCCAGCAATTGGCCAAAGGAGTCGTATGTGCAAGTGCTGGCAACCATGCACAAGGCTTTGCGTACAGTTGTAAAAAGTTAGGTGTAAAGGGGGTCGTATTTATGCCCATCCCCTCGCCGCAACAAAAAGTAAATCAAACAAAAATGTTTGGTGAAAATTTTGTAGAAGTAAAATTAATTGGCGACACTTTTGATGATACAGCTGTGGCAGCAAAAGCCTATACCATCGAACATGGAATGACTTTTGTTCCACCTTTTGATCATCCTGCTATTATTTCTGGACAAGCTACCGTGGGTGTAGAAATTTTAGAAGACATCAAAACATTAACCGATGCACCTATTGATTATTTATTTAGTCCAGTAGGTGGCGGTGGATTGACTGCAGGGGTAGGAACTTATTTTAAAACAGTTTCTCCCAACACAAAAATTATTGGATTAGAACCAGAAGGCGCACCCAGTATGTTTTGGGCATTGAATTCTGGAGAACCTGTTGAATTAGAAAACATAGATAAGTTTGTAGATGGCGCCGCTGTAAAAAGAGTAGGTGATATTACATTTAGCTTTTGTAAAGAGGTGATAGACGATATGCATTTGGTACCCGAAGGAAAAATTTGTACCACTATTTTGCAAATGTACAATGAAGAAGCCATTGTGGTAGAACCCGCAGGGGCTATGTCTGTAGCGGCTTTGGATGATTATGCCGATCAAATTAAAGGGAAAAATATTGTTTGTATTGTAAGTGGAGGCAATAATGATATTGCACGTATGCAAGAAATAAAAGAGCGATCCTTAACGTATGAAGGCTTGAAACATTATTTCTTAATTCGATTTGCACAAAGACCAGGATCATTAAAAGAGTTTGTAAATAAAGTATTGGGGCCCGAAGATGACATCACTAGGTTTGAATACATACAAAAACACAATAAGGAAGCGGGTCCCGCATTGATTGGTTTAGAATTAAAATCAAAAAAAGATTACAATGCTTTAATTGAAAATTTAAAGAAATACCAAATTAATTACGACGAAATTAATAAGGACGATAATATATACGGTTACTTAATTTAAGATAGAAAAATTAGAAAGGTTTATGCAGGTTTTAAAATTTGGAGGAAGTTCGGTAGGTAGTGTAGATGCCATCAATCAAATGGTTGCAATTGTTGTGAACAATACAAACAAGCCAAGTATTGTAGTGGTTTCTGCAATGAGTGGTATTACGGATCAATTGTTGATGTTGGCTCAAACCGCAGCAAATGGCAACGAAGCCTATAAAACCATTATACAAAGCATCGAGCAAAAACATTTGGATGTAGTGCGTGCTTTATTGCCCATACAACAACAAAGTGCTACTTTAAGTTTGGTGAAACAACTCACCAATGAATTAGAAGCCAATTGTGAAGGGTTGTTTATGCTCAAGGAATTGTCCATGCGCATGCAGGATAAAATAATTAGTTATGGTGAATTGTTGTCTTCTAGAATTATTTCCGCCACCTTTGCATCCAAAGGCATTCAACAACAATGGGTTGATTCTATCAATTTAATTAAAACCAATAGCAATTTTTATAATGCAGCCGTAGATAAGGATTTAACCTATAAATCCATCCAAACTTATTTTGCAGCACCCGAAAATAAATTTGATTTATATATAGCCCCCGGCTTTGTGTCTTCAGATGAACAAGGCAATACCACTACATTGGGCCGCGGCGGATCGGATTATACAGGCGCCATTTATGCAGCGGCATTGGATGTAGCTGTATTTGAAATATGGACCGATGTAAGTGGCATGATGACAGCCGATCCAAGAATGGTACAAAATGCAAAAGAAATTCCAGAAATTTCTTATCAAGAAGCCATGGAGTTGTCACATTTTGGTGCCAAAGTAATTTATCCTCCTACCATTCAACCGGTGATGCAAAAAAATATACCGGTAAGGATAAAAAATACGTTTGATCCAAAGCATATAGGTACCATCATCAAGAATGAATCAGCAGCCGATAAAAGTTTTATAAGAGGCATATCCAGTATTAAAGATATTTGTTTACTAAGCTTGGAAGGAAGTGGAATGGTAGGAATACCAGGGTTTTCTAAAAGATTGTTTGATGCCCTGGCGAAAAAGCAAATCAATATTATTTTAATCACACAAAGTTCTTCAGAACATTCTATTTGTGTAGGGGTGAATATGCAAGATGCACACCAAGCTAAAATAGCTGTTGATGCTGAATTTGAGCAAGAGATCAACACACATAAAGTAGAACCATTAATTATAGAAAAAGAGGTTTCCATTTTGGCCTTGGTAGGAGAGCAAATGAAAAGCCATCCAGGCGTGAGTGGAAAAATGTTTGGTGTATTGGGACGCAATGGTATTAATGTAAGAGCCATCGCACAAGGCTCTTCCGAAAAAAATATTTCAGCGGTCATTGCCACGCAGGATGTACGCAAAGCCATCAACGTATTGCATGAAGAATTTTTTGAAACTTCTTACAAACAAGTGAATGTATATGTTGCAGGTGCGGGCAATGTAGGTGGAAAATTAATTGATCAAATAAAAAAACAAGTACCTTATTTGCAAAAAACATTGAAGTTGCAAATTAATATAGTAGGCATTGCCAACAGTAAAAAGCAACTAATCATTATCGATGGTATCGATTTAACCACTTGGCGTGAGCAATTGTCAACAGCCAAGGCAGGCAATATCAGCGATTATGTACATGCCATTCTTGAGAATAATTTGCGCAATAGTATTTTTGTAGATGTGACTGCACACGAAACGGTAGCAAATGTCTACACTACTTTATTAGAAAAGGCAGTATCCATTATTGCATGTAATAAAATTGCCTGCTCCTCTCCTTATGAACATTATGCTAAATTAAAATCTTTGGCAAGAGAATACAATGCATCCTTCTTATATGAAACCAATGTAGGAGCGAGTTTGCCCATCATTGGTACATTGAATGATTTAATGAGAAGTGGAGACAACATCAATAAAATTGAAGCTGTATTATCAGGCACTTTAAATTATGTATTTAATAATTATGCAGGCGGTACCGATGGAAAATCATTTGCTCAAGTGGTTAGGCAGGCCCAAGCCGAAGGATATACCGAACCAGATCCAAGATTGGATTTAGGAGGCACCGATGTAATGCGAAAAATAATGATCTTGGCGCGTGAAGCAGGTACCAAATTAGAAATGACAGATATTATCAATGATGCCTTTTTACCAGCAAGTTGTTTTGATGGATCGGTAGAAGATTTTTATAAGGAAATGGAAAAACAAGAAGCACATTTTAAAAAGATTTATGAAGCAGCATCGGCAGAAGGGTGTAAATTAAAATTTGTAGCCAAGTTTGAAACCAATGGAAAAACAACGGCTAAAGTGGGCTTACAACACATACAACCCAGCTCTGATTTTTATCATTTGTATGGTAAAGACAATTTGGTTTTATTTTATAGCATGCGTTATCCTGAATTGCCATTGGTGGTCAAAGGGGCAGGTGCGGGTGCCGATGTAACTGCATCGGGTGTATTTGCCGACATCATAAGAGCTGCAAGAGTTTAATAAATTATATATACTAAAAGATACTATAATTTAAAATAGATAATTAAAGATGTTTTTTTTATTAAAGTATTTTTATATAAAATAGATATACAAGATGTTTTCTGAAAATCAATGGATAAAAATAAAAGCCCCTGCCACTGTAGCGAATATGGTTTGCGGTTTTGATATTTTGGGCTTTGCTGTGAATAGTCCATATGATGAAATGGAAATGAGATGGATGAGTCGAGCTGAAAACGAAGCCAGCATTACTATTATTAATATTGACAATTATAATTTACCTATCGACCCAGAAAAAAATGTGGCAGGTGCAGCCTTAATTGCTTTTTTAGAAGAGTATGAAGAAAAGCAAAATAACAATAACGCCCCTAAAATAAAATTCGAAGTAAAAATTAATAAACTTATCAAACCCGGTAGTGGTGTGGGTTCTAGCGCTGCTAGTTCTGCGGGTTCCGTGGTAGGTGCCAATTATTTATTAGGTAATATTTTCTCTAAAGACGATTTAGTGCGTTTTGCTATGAATGGTGAAAAATTAGCATCGGGTGTAAAGCATGCCGATAATATTGCTCCTTGTATTTTTGGAGGAGTTACCTTGGTGAGATCTATTTTTCCTTTAGAAATTATTGCACTGCCTTCTCCCACCTTGCATGTAACCATTGTGCATCCTCAAATTGAAGTAAGAACTTCGGATGCAAGAAGTATATTAAGACAACAAGTGCTATTAAAAGATGCCATTAAACAATGGGGTAATATAGCAGGACTAGTTGCAGGCTTAATGAAATCAGACTATGATTTAATTGGTAGGTCTTTAGAAGATGTAATTATAGAGCCCGTGCGTTCTATATTAATACCAGGTTTCGATGCTTTAAAACTAGCATGTAAACAAGCAGGTGCTTTAGGGGGTGGTATTTCAGGCTCTGGTCCTTCTATTTTCATGCTAAGTAAAACCAAAGAAATAGCCATAGCCGTTGAAAAAGAAATGATGCAATTGTATGATGGCATTGGACTTCCGCATCATACTTATGTAACTAGTATTAACCAAACAGGTGTTGAGATAACAGCTTAGTTTGAAAAGATAAATTTCATATGCATTATTATAGTTTAGGAAAAAATTCCCCGAATGTAGATTTTAGAACGGCTGCCATTAAAGGGCAGGCGCCTGATAAGGGTTTGTACTTTCCTAGCACTATTCCCAAATTTACAGCAGCACAAATTGAAAGGTTTAAAACATTAGATAAAGCTAATCTAGCATTTGAGGTTATGAAACCCTATGTGGGTGGTACTATTGACGATGCCTCATTAAAAGAAATTTGTACAGAGACGATCAACTTCGATTTTCCTTTAGTACCTATTACGGAAAATATTTTATCCCTTGAATTGTTTCATGGGCCTACTTTAGCTTTTAAAGATGTAGGTGCAAGATTTATGAGTAGGTGTTTGGGTTATTTTTCTAAAGAGAAAAAAGCGAATGATAGAAATTCTAATCTAACTAAATCTACAGAAGATAATACTACTACTACTACTAAGCCTACTACTGTTCTAGTGGCTACTAGTGGAGATACAGGTGGCGCAGTAGCCAATGGGTTTTTAGGCGTGCAAGGCGTCAAGGTGATTATCTTATATCCTAAAGGCAAAGTAAGTCCTATACAAGAATTACAATTAACTACTTGCGGACAAAACATAACAGCATTGGAGGTAGAAGGAAGTTTTGATGATTGTCAAGCCATTGTCAAAGAAGCCTTTATGGATGAAACATTAAATCAACAATATAATTTAACCTCTGCTAATTCAATAAATGTAGCGCGTTGGTTGCCGCAACAATTGTATTATTTTTTTGCCTGGCAACAGTGGGTTAAACAGTATCAAGATGAAGCAGGGAATTATCCAATCATGCATATTGTAGTGCCTAGTGGCAACTTTGGTAATATTTGTGCTGGCATGATGGCTAAGGCAAGTGGTTTACCCTTGGGCCATTTTGTAGCAGCATGCAATGCCAATGATGTAGTCACGAGATATTTAGCTACTGAAAAATATGAGATACATAAAGCATTGGCCACCGTGTCTAATGCAATGGATGTAGGCAACCCGAGTAATTTTGTACGCATACTTGAAATACTAGAAAATAATTTCCCAGCCTTAACCAAGGTTTTATCAAGCTATAGTATTGATGATACTACAACCAAGGCCACTATTGCTAGAGTATACAAAACCAATAATTACACCTTAGACCCACATGGGGCAGTCGCCTTTGCAGCAGCTGAAATGTACTTAGCCAATTTAGAAAAAGATAATACAGGATCAAATGCGCAATTCAATCACAGCGCTATAATTTTAGAAACTGCGCACCCAGTAAAGTTTCCAGAAGTAGTGGAAGAGGCTATTGGGCAAACCATTGCCCTACCCGATTCGGTGAAATTTTTACTAGACAAGAAAAAAGTTTCTACTGCTTTAGCTGCGAATTATGCAGCCTTTAAAAATTGGATGATCGCTGCTTCTTAATTTTTATTACTCTAGAATTTATTGCATGAATTCTATCACAAAATCTGATGAATTTAAAACAGGTAGTGTAGATAAACTTTCTTTTTTTAATTGTTTATCATTAGAAATAAAATAATCCATTTTATGATGAAGCGCTACATAATATTGTAATGCATCTTCAATATCATTTATTTTTGAAATAAGTGCATTCACCGCTATTTCATTAGGACAATCAATAAGTGTAACATCTTGTAAAAGAGTTATTAAAATATCTTTTGTTGCTTTTACTGAATATTCTTTATTTAAAATGTAAGAAACAATATGAAGAACAGAACTACTAATATATGCTTTGAATATACCTTTTTGGATATTATTGAAAATAT
>Ga0194047_10000228_pt1 | contig 37869 bp, 32 predicted proteins | sample JunL225m_MetaG_2_FD_160070 | JGI IMG/M metagenome (GOLD analysis project Ga0194047, IMG submission 160070) | Anoxic zone freshwater microbial communities from boreal shield lake in IISD Experimental Lakes Area, Ontario, Canada - Jun2016-L221-5m | ecosystem: Environmental > Aquatic > Freshwater... | reverse complement strand
TCAAAAGGTTGGATATTAGATATTATGAAATGTGTTGATTCTATTAATAAAAGAACATTTTCATTAGATGATGTTTATATGTTTGAAAATGATTTAAAATTAAAACATCCAGAAAATAATTTTATTAAAGACAAAATAAGGCAGCAACTTCAAGTATTACGAGATAAAGGAATTATTGAATTTGCAGGTAGAGGTAACTATAAAAAAATCAGATTTTGAAGAAATATATATTCATAACTAAGGAAGGTGACACAACAGCACCAAATGAAAATTTCGAAGTTAATAACATGCAGGTAATCGGAATTGTTGAAGGAGTAGAAAATGAAGACATTGCTTTAATAAAATTACTTCAAGAAAATACTTGGATAATAGACGCAGAATTTAATGTTGCAGAATTTATAGCATACGAGATATTATAATTTCAAATCCAAATAGCGCCCTTCAATTGCACTCTCTTTTAATGCTTTTGCGTTTTCCTTTCCATAAGCAATAAAAACACTTGGTGCGCCTGGGGTTCCTCCTTGTATACCACTAACGTGATAAAATCTTATTCTGCCTTTTACAAATAAAACCGCATCGGCATCGTTCCATATATTTTCAAAAAAGCACTTTGTTTCAGTTCTTGCGAAAATTAAAGCAATACCATTTCCGTGTTTTTTGAGTTTCGATAACCATAAATGCATTTCTTTTCCGTATGGAGGATTGCAATATATTCTGCCAAACCATTCTTTGTTCAAACCGTTGTCTTCAATTGTAAAATTATTTTTTGCATGAAGAAAAGGAGCATTAATAGGACTACAGGGGTCTAAATCAAAATCTCCAAGTTTTTTTACAAGTTCAGGTGGCGTCAACCACTCGACCTTTGTATTTGCTGAACGTTCAAAAGATGAATCCATGTTTTTTTGCACAAAGAACTATATAATAAATAATCGTGTCAACATACAATTAGTAGCATATTGTTAAATCAACCGATATAAACTAAATGGCTTTAATAACAAAAAAGAACTCTCCTTATTTTTGGCTGAAGAACCAAAAGTTGAATACAAAAGCGAATTGAAGTTTTAATTTGGCCTACAGTTGTGTATTCCTTAATCGGTTAGAGTAAGGAAATTTAAATTTAATTTCCCAAAAACTATAGAATACTATAGTGCGTGTTTAGAAATTAAACTTATACGCTAAGTAAAGAATCAAAATAAATGAAGATTAATTAAGGTAATTCATTAGGTCGTCTCGTTTCAAAACCCCTTCGGTAAACTTAATCAGCTTTTTATGTTTGTCGTAAATATGTATAGACGGTGTGTATTGTGCTTTGCAATAGGAGTAATACAACCTTTTTTTATCCAATACTAATTTTACGTTCGCTAAGTTCTGTAAATGATGTGCGGTGGCATATTCTTGGGCTAGGGCGCTATCTTGCCGTGTGATAAAAACAAAATCTGCCGAAGCAAAATCAGCCATATGGTCGGCAATGATGCTTCCTTGTCGTTGACAATAAGGGCAATCGTTTTTGAAATAAATAAAAACTGTCTTTCGTGTGCTACTTAAATCGTGTGGTGTAAACGCTTCGCCACTCAGGGTGTAATACTCAAAAGGAGGCATAGTACCCAACGAATCGTATTCACTTAGCCCCGTTTTCTGACTATACACATTTGGTATAGTTGCACAGAAGAGTACTAGAATAAATGATAGGTTGCAAACGGATTTCATAGCAACCACAAACGTAAGTAAAAACCAGAAAGCATCCTGTTTACCTTATTTCCCAGTTATCTTTACATACTGAAACTGCTCGTACACACCTCTGTTCTTTTGAGCATCCTTGTGGTATTCGGGGCCTTGTACTTTTGTCAAAGGGGCAGCAAATAAAATACTCGATTCTTTAATTCCTTTCTTCACCAAGGCTTTTATCATCTTATCTTTGGCGTTCTCTGCCCTCGAATTCGCCAAATTTTCGTTGGTCTTAAAGGTTCGTGTAGGCACTGTCGAAGCACTCGATTCGATGTATATCGTGAATCCCGCATTGGCCAGTATACAATTGCTAAGTTCGTTTATCAAATTCATAAATTCTTTCGAATTCGAATCAATATCCTTGCGGTTGTATCTAAAGTTCATTTGAAACACAGCTCGTTTAGGGTCGCAAATAGGCAATGTTTTTTTCACTGCTTTCACCGTATCCTTTTTAGCCACCACTTCCTCTTTTCTTAGCTGTTCGTGCACCTCTGGTGGAGTTTTGTCCACCACCACAGCTGTGTCTTCTTTCAAACTTCTATCCACTTTCACGGTATGGTCAATCAACTTCTTAACAGTATCCACAGCCACAGGTCGTGGTTTGTTTATCACCACAGCAGTATCCACAGTGTTTCTTCCGTTGTAAGGAATCTCGCGTCTTAGAACGGTGTATCCAAGTCCTTTTGGCGACTCCATCACCTCGCTATACACCCGTTGTCCGTTGATGTAAAAATTAGCCTGATAGTTAGAACCTACCGGAAGGTTGGCACCAAACTTACCCGAAGCACTGTTCATATTCAATACCTGAGTAGTGTCGCCAGTTCTTAAGTTGACAAAAACAATTTTATTATCCGAAATATCTTCGGTGGAATTATTAATCACTTTTCCTACCAATATGGTTATATCGCGAGGTTCATAGTCGGGAAACTTAATCATGTAAATATCCGTTTGCCCATATCCACCTTCTTTATCTGAAGAGAAAAAAGCCCTTCGTCCATCAGGTGAAGTTACCAAGAACACATCATCATCCGAAGTGTTCACAGGATATCCATAGTTTATAGGAGTAGACCAAAAACCATTTTCGTCATTGATAATAGAAGTAAAAATATCGAACCCTCCCATGGAATTATGTCCTTTGGAAGCAAAGAAAATTTGTTGCCCGTCAGGATGAATAAACACTCCATCTTCATCGTATTTGGTATTGATCACATCACCCAAGTTCTGTGCAGGTCCCCATTTACCATTTGGCAATCGCAAGCATTTGTAGATGTCTCTTCCGCCATATCCTCCTAGTCGGTCGCTCACAAAATAAAGCACTCTATTATCGGAGCTAAAGCAAGCATGTGTTTCCCATGCGTTCGAGTTGATAGGTGAAATTTCATATTCAGGCACTCCCCATTCGTTGCCTTTCAATTCGCTCACATAGATGTTGCCATCTCCATTATCGTCTTTATACACCAACAAGTTTTTTCCATCAGCAGACAAGTTGATACTGGCTTCACATGCCATCGAATTGATGTTAGGACTTATCAAACTTGCCTTTCCCCATTTATCATCTTTATAGGTTGAAATGTAAATGTCTTCCAGATATTGTCCATCAGGTAGTTTGTAATCGCTCATCCCTCCTTCTCTTCTCGAAGTAAAAATCAAGGTTTCTTCATCCAACGAAACCACCGGTGAATACTCAGGATACTTGGAGTTTACACCTTCACCCAAATTAGTCACCACAATGTTTTTGGGTTTTTTAATTAGTTCTTTTCCATTATTACATTGTTCGATGTCGTGGTCCATTTCTTCAATGTCGGCAAGGTTTTTCTTTTCGTTCTTTAGCAATTCGGTTTTGTATTTTCCGTACCACTCAATGGCTTTATCAAATTCGTTGTTGAGATGATAAGCCTTTCCTAAATAGTAATAAGCCGACACAGGCGCATGTTTTTCCTTCATCGAAAGTTCTTTGTAAGCTTCCGAAACATCCTTCACCGCTTCTTGCAAATATGGTATTGCCTTTGTTTTATAAGTAGGTGAGTTCAGATAGCACATCCCTATCTTGAAATTGATATTGGTATTCGCCTTCTGTATCGAATCCAACCGCAGGTACAAAATAAGTCCTGCTTGATAATTTTCATTTACAAAATATTCTTCCGCCTTGGTGAATATCTTTTTGTAATTCTTGTCTTCCTGTGCCACTGCAACAGTGCTTTGAAAGTTACATACAACTTGCAAAACAATAATAAAAATCAACTTTTTAATAACTGTATTGATTGAATCAACAATCAACTTTTTAATTTTTTAGGTTTACTTCTTTTATTCTTTTTACTGTTTATGGTATATGTAGATTTTTTTATTCTTTTCCTGTATAAGGTATCTCTCGCGTCACCACTTGATATCCCTTTCGCACAGGGGCATCAATCGATTCGTGATAAATTTCTTTTCCATTTACTTTATAAAACACATGATAACTTCTACCCACCGGCAGATTAGCACCAAACTTACCCGTTGCTGTATTGGCACTTATAGTTTGTAACGTTTCATCTGTTTTTGCATCCGCTATAATGATGCTATTTTTTGGCAACTCACCATTCGCATTATTCACAATAGTTCCTATCAACAGGGTGATGTCGCGAGGTTCGTTTTCGGCATAGGTAATCATGTAAATATCTTTCTCACCAAACCCATCTTCTTTCACAGCAGATATAAAAGCGCGCTTTCCGTCAGATGTGGTTACATAAAAGATATCGTCATCAGGCGTATTGATGGGGCATCCTATATTCACGGGTGCCGACCAAAATCCATTCTCATCGGTAATGGTGGTTTTAAAAATGTCGAAACCTCCCATCGAATTATGTCCTTTCGATGAGAAATAAATTTGCTTGCCATCAGGATGAATAAACACGCCATCCTCATCGTATTTGGTATTGATTACATCACCCATGTTCTGAGCCTTTCCCCATTCTCCATTCGGCAATTTCATGCATTTATAAATATCTCTTCCACCATATCCTCCTGGTCGGTCGCTCACAAAATAAATTACTTTTCCATCAGAAGACATGGAAGCGTGGGTCTCCCAAGATGAACTATTCACCTCTGAGTTGAGTGCCACCGGCACCCCCCACACCATTCCTTTGAGTGTGCTCATGTAAATATTTCCATCTCCTCCATCGTCTTTATAAATCAGCAATCGATTGCCATCAGCCGAAAGATTCAAACTAGCTTCGTTTCCTTTCGTATTCACATTGTAACCTATAGAAGAAGCTTGATTCCAAGCTCCATTAACATAATGTGAGAAATAAATATCTTCGTAATACTTACCATTGGCTTGCATCTCATCACTCGTTCCTCCATCGCGGTTGCTTGTAAATATCAAGATGGTTTCATCTAGGGAAATCATTTCAGAATAATCATCATAAGGAGAGTTTACATTTTTGCCCATATTGGTGATGGTTACATCAATTTTGTTTTTCACCAACTGCTTGGCATTATTGCACGTTTCGATGTCGTGGTTCACATCATCCACCTCATCCTTCACTTTCGAACCAGTGCCTAATTGGGTGAGATAATCTTGATAGGCTGTAATAGCATTATCAAATTCATAATTGTATTGATAGGCCTTTGCTAAATAATATAAGGTGGAAAGTGGAGCTTGAGTTTCTTTTAAATCTCCTTCTTGATAATTAGCCGAAATATCCTTCAACGCATCCTCGAAAAAAGGAATTGATTTGATTTTATGCGAAGACGAGTTGAGATAACAGTATCCTATTTTGAAATTAATATTAGCATTAGGCGTCTTCATAGTACTCATTTTTAAATAGAGCTCCAAAGCTCTGTTGTAATCAGCATTTATTAAATAATATTCAGCTTCTTCATATATTTTTTTGTACTCATCACTAGGTGTAATAGCTTGACTCATTGATATTCTCAACAAAACAAAAATCAATATTGAAATCAGCTTTCTCAATTTGAAAATATTTTAAATCTAACTACAATCCTTCGCGCACTATCAATTTATCTTTTCTCCAACCAATCTAATCTAATCCAAAAATTTATACTTCAATTAAAACTCACGGTTCACATCCCACTGCTCGAGGTAATCGGCCACGCGTCTTACAAACTGTCCTCCCAACGAACCATCTACCACACGGTGATCGTAAGAATGAGAAAGGAACATAAAATGACGAATGCCTATTAAATCGCCTGCAGGTGTTTCAATCACCGCGGGTTTTTTCTTTATTACTCCTACAGCAAGTATGGCCACTTGCGGTTGATTGATGATGGGTGTACCCATTACATTACCAAACGAACCAACATTGGAAATGGTGAACGTTCCTCCCGAAATATCATCAGGCGAAAGTTTTCCAGCACGCGCTCTATTAGCAAGGTCGTTTACCTTTTTAGTAAGCCCAAGAATATTTAATGTATCTGCATCGCGTATTACTGGCACTATCAAATTGCCCGATGGCAATGCAGTTGCCATACCGATGTTAATGTTTTTCTTTTTGATGATTCTTGTTCCATCCACAGAGATATTAATCATTGGAAAATCTTTGATGGCTTTGGCTACCGCTTCGATGAAGATTGGGGTGAATGTTAGTTTTTCGCCTTCGCGCTTTTCAAAACTACCTTTTACTTTATCTCTCCATCTCACTACATTGGTTACATCGGCTTCAACAAAAGAAGTAACATGTGGTGATGTATGCTTACTCATCACCATGTGGTCGGCAATGAGTTTGCGCATTCTGTCCATTTCTATGATTTCGTCACCAGTACCAACAGCCATAGCTGGTTTCTGTTGTACAGCACCATTGGCGGCTGCTACTTCTTTTATCACTTGAGTTGCAGAAGTAGTATTTTGTTGAATCTTGTTCTTACCTTTGTTAGGCACATAGGCCAAAATATCATTCTTGGTTACCCTTCCATTGGTTCCTGAGCCTGCAATGTTATCGAGCTCTTCCATCGAAATGCCTTCTTCCTTTGCAATGTTGCGCACCAAGGGTGAATAAAACTTACCCGATGCCGACAAACGTTCTATTGCTGCAACCTGCTCAACCACAGCAGTAGCCAATTCCTTTTGTACGGTCACCGTTTCTTCTATTACAGGAGCTTTTGCTACCACAGCTTCCACCTTAGCCGAAGCATCAGTAGAAATAAGTGCAATGGCCTTGCCTACTTGTACCACATCTCCATCGTTGAACAATCGTTTTACAAGTGTTCCTGCTGCTGTTGATGGTATTTCGGAGTCAACCTTGTCGGTTGCTATTTCCAAAACAATTTCATCTGTTGCTATGCTGTCGCCTTCTTTCTTCAACCATTTGATGATGGTCGCCTCGGCAACACTCTCTCCCATCTTAGGCATTATTAATTCTACCTGACTCATTCGTTGTTGATTTATTTTCTGATTTTTGGTTTGCTTTCGATTTGTTGTGTTGAGTTTAGTATCCGAACAAAGGATAATCCTTCATCAACTTGTTCACATCTTTTTTCACTTCTTGTATTGCTTGTTCTTTGTAAGGGTTCATCAATACTTTGTCCATTAAATCCACAATCATTGGAATTTGTTTGTCTTTGATTCCTCGTGTAGTGATGGCCGCTGTACCCAAGCGAATACCTGAGGTAATGAATGGCGATTTATCGTCAAACGGCACCATGTTTTTGTTAGCAGTGATGTCGGCTCTCACCAAAATATTCTCTGCTAACTTACCTGTTAAGTTTTTCGAACGCAGGTCAATCAACATGGAGTGATTCTCGGTGCCACCTGAAATTACTTTATAGCCTTTGTCCATAAAACACTTCGCCATTACTTTGGCATTCTTCATTACCTGAATACAATATTTCATGTATGATTCGTCAAGCGCTTCGTTGAAAGCTACTGCTTTGGCAGCTATTACATGTTCGAGCGGACCACCTTGTGTACCAGGGAATACACCTGCATCCAATACGGTCGACATCATTTTTAATTCGTCTTTGTTGTTTTTTTCTTTCCAAGGATTAGGGAAATCTTTGCCCATCATTATCATTCCTCCTCTAGGTCCACGCAATGTTTTATGAGTAGTAGTGGTAACAATGTGGCAGTGTGGCAATGGGTCGTTGAGCAATCCTCGTGAGATTAATCCTGACGGATGCGATATATCGGCCATAAGCAATGCACCAACGTGGTCGGCAATTTCGCGTAGTTTTTTATAATCCCAATCGCGCGAATAGGATGACGCTCCGCAGATGATAAGCTTAGGTTGTTTTTTCAAGGCAATGGCATGTACTTTATCAAAGTCGATTTGACCTGTTTCTTCTTCCACACCATAAAAGCTCGGTTGATATAATTTACCTGAGAAGTTGACAGGCGAACCATGTGTAAGGTGGCCTCCATGCGATAAATCGAAGCCTAAAATGCGGCTATTGGGTTTCAAAACGGCTAGCATCACTGCTGCATTTGCTTGTGCTCCTGAGTGTGGTTGTACGTTTACCCATTCGGCATTAAACAATTTTTTGGCTCTATCAATTGCTAATTGCTCTATTTGGTCAACCACCTCACAACCTCCATAGTATCTCTTACCTGGTAGACCTTCTGCATATTTATTGGTAAGCACCGAGCCCATCGCTCGCATCACTTCTTCACTTACATAGTTCTCAGAGGCAATAAGCTCTAAACCCAATGTCTGACGCTTTTTCTCTTCATTAATTAAATTAAAAATGGCAGTATCTTTTTTCATAAGATGAAATAAATTTAATGAGCTGCAAAAGTATAAAAATAAATAAGAATGGGAAGACTTTTAGCGATTGACTATTGTCAGGAATCTACGAAAAAATGATTTTTTAGTTCAGCCCTTCCCGTTTTTCGCGTTCGGCTATAATAAAAGCCGGAATTAAAACCATTAGCGCAATGGGTGATTGCACCATGCCCATCAGGTAACGGGCAAATTCATACATCTTGTAAGATGCCGAATGAAAGATGAGTCCCAACAAAATCAGGATTCCAGAAGCCACTGTAACACCTATAAAGGCTCCAATGGTGATGTTTCGATACGCTCGATTATTAAAAACTACTTTAATGGCAAACAACGAAATGGAAAGATAAATGAGCGTAAACACTACCGTTAGCAACCATTTTATGTTTTCGAGGGTAGCATATTCGTAGTTTTCGAGAAAACGCATCGAGGGTGGCATGGTATAATCCATATCGTGATCCCAGGCTTGCATTAAGGCGTTTATTTTTTTGAAAACAAAGTCGCGGTAATAGCCGAAGAACACCAGAGCTGAAATGATTAGAAAGATATAAAGGTTTTTCGTCTTACGATTCATAATTTGCAGGGCGAAGGTAAATGAATATGGTGAATCTAATTAAATTTGACCAAAATATTTTCACCATTCCTCGTTTTCAATTACTTTTATGGCCGTTATTAAATATCATCTAACATCAAGTTTTAAATCCATGAAAAAGTTAATCGTTCTCGTTTTGTTCGCCATAAGTGATTTGGGCGCAAGTGCACAGGGTCAAGCACCAACTAATACCGCTAAGCAACAAGCGACTAATCAGTATGCCAATTCCAAGTTCGAATATGGGGTAATTGATGCGCTAAATAAAACCTTTGGTTACGAAATATCTGCCGATGGCAAAGTATTGATACGTCAAAACTCTATACCCGGAATGCCGGGCACCGAAGGATTCAGAACCAAAAACGATGCTCAAAAAGCAGCTCGACTTGCCATCACCAAAATTCAAAAAGGGGAGTTTCCTCCTACCATTTCGAACGAGGAATTGAAAAAACTTAATGTAATTAAATAAGAAGTTCTACTCGTTAGTAGTGCACTCTGAATCATTATCCATAGACCGTAAATCGTGATAAAGCCATTTTGGCTGGTATCGAGTCAAGTTTCGGAAAGCAACCACCAAGCCCAAAACTCAATTTTTGGGACAGACTATATAATATGTAAAGAGTTAAAATTGTCCTTAAAAAGATTAGAACCTTTTGTGAGGAGTTTAAATTAGGGTCGGTTTTACTTCACCCATTCGTAATACGGTTTTTTCGAATCCGGTGTTGGCTCATCGGTTTTCTTCTTGGCGAACCTCCATCCGAGGGTTATTTCGTGAGTTCCTGATGATTGACTAGCAATTCCACTCGAAGCGAATTCGTAAGAGTAATTAAACACTAAGCTAGTCAACAACCTAGCACCAATACTCACCGCAATGCTAGATTTTTTGTAAGAAGGGGCAATCCATATCTTGTTTTGATACATAACAGGCACTGCGATTTCGTAAAACAAAGGTGCATTTTGAGGCATCGACACTATAGCAATAGGAGCAATTGTCCAAGATTTGTTTAGGTTTTGTTTCAAGCCAATATGTCCTTGATATTGCGAACTGAGGAAATACATGTGTTTGTCAACCGCAGCATTGCTCAGCAAACGAGGTGCCGAGAAACCTACATCTAATTTACGATTGCGATAAACGATACCAAAGCTAGCATCCATCATGGTAGTGGTTCGGTTGGCAGCATTGGCCACAGGGTCGTCTTGCGCTCCTTTGCTCGAAAGATCAAGGTGATTTTCGATAACTCCTAAACCTAAACCTAAACTAATGAAATGATTTCCGTTAATGTGTACATGATAAGCATAATTGAGGTTTGCCGAAAGATTGGTAAATATTCCAGCTTGCATAGAGGTAACATTTCCTCCTAAACCCATGTGTTTACCAATAATTCCGTTTGCATAAATACTTTTGGTTTCGGGTGCAGCGGTTACTCCCATCCAGTCTCTTCTATAGCTTCCAAACACTTCAAGATTGTCGCCCGCACCAGCATAAGCAGGTGAAATAGAGAATTTATTGACTACATATTGATTGCTCAATGATATTTGTTGAGACAACATCTGTTGAGGTATTAAACCCAAGCTACCGGCTAGTAATAAAAAAGTTGTAGTTAGTTTTTTCATAATTCGAGTTATTAAAAGTGATTAATTCAACTAAATATTATTTTAATAAGATATTGATATTGCCTTTTACCACCGCTTTATCGTCACAAGTGATAAGGTAATAATAAGCTCCATCAGGAAGTTTTTTACCATCGCTTGTAGTTCCATCCCAATCGTTGTTGTATCCATCTTTAGAGTACACCTCCACATTCCAAATATTGTAAACCTTAATGGTACATGTTTGGTAAGCGTCTTTATTTTGAATGATTAAATAGTCGTTTATTCCATCTCCATTTGGAGTGAGAATGTTCGAGGTGGTAACAATCGAATCAGGAATAGCTTCTTTCTTCACATAGATGGATGCATCAGTGGTGCAACCCAGTTCATCGCTACCAGTCACAGTAAACGTTCCAGTTTGTTGAACAGCTATGCTGCTCGTTGTTTCACTTGTATTCCATAAATAAGTATTAGCACCTGTTGCGGTGAGCTTAATTGAAGACCCTTCGAAAAACACGTTGCTTCCATCCGAAGAATTTGTAGTGATTAATACTGTTGGGCGAGGCGTAACTGTTATGGAGCTAACTGTACTTGTATCTCTACATCCATTCACCGAAACAGCTATCAATCTAACGTTATACGAACCGGGAATATTATAAATATGAGCTGCGTTATTAGTGGTAGAACCTTGGTTGCCATCACCAAAACTCCAATAAAAATAATCAGGATTAGGAATATTTGTAGTAGTATTTAAGAATAGAGAAGTATCCATGGCACAAGTGTGTGATGCTATAAACTGAGCCACTGGAACAGGATACACCTGAGTAGTTTTCACAGCAAAAGAACTACATCCCTTGTTCGAAACACAAGTCAATCTGGTTTGATACACCTGTGCAGGTCCACAAACATAGGTCACCGTATCGTTCGAATTATTGTCCACTATTCCATCGTTATTAAAATCCCAGTTGTAAGAAGTAATGGTTCCACTCGCAATAGTTGATTGATTATAATAAGTCGCCAATTTCAACGCACATAAATTATCGACACGAAAATTTACACTTGGCAATGGGTCAATCACTACACTTTGTAACACCGAATCAGCAGGGGCATAGTTAGGGGTAATCTTCAATTTTACAGAAAAGGTACTTGCCGTTGTAAAAAGATGACTTATGGTTTTACCACTTGCATCGAAGGTTCCGTTTCCATCTAAATCCCATTGCCAAGAACTAATGGAGGTATCAGCAAGTGCTGACGAACCCACCAAAGTTGTTTGATCACCAAAACATGTTGGTGTGTAAATAAAACTCGGTGTCTGACAATAACCAAAAGCTGTAATAGATAGGAAAAGAAAAGAAGTAAAAAATTTTTTCATCGTTTACTATTTTAAGTGTATTAATATATCTTACTAATTTTTGAAGGGCAAATTCGACTTGGTAATTACAAATTAAAAGTAACCATTCGTAAAACCAACTTTTATTTACCGCAACAAATGTAAAAAATATCTAGATTCACAACAACATCAACATACATTTTTTGATTATGATTAATCTCAATTTTCCAATTTAAATTATTTTTGTAATTTTGTTATCCAATATTAAATTTTAAAAAGGAATGAGGAAAATAGTGGCATTATCTATTTCATTACTCTTGGCAGGCGCAAATATGCCAGCTCAAGAATTATTAAAGAATAAAGACAACGCACATACAGGCGAAATACTTTCGGCTGCTATCAGTAGTGATGGCACTTATATAATAACCGGAGGAGTGGACAAGCGAGCGGAAGTATGGGATGCGAAGTCGGGTGAAAAAACGAAAGTATTTGCTCAGGCAACTGCGGTTACTGCTGCTGCCTTTAGTGCAAACAGCAAGTATTTTGCCACTGGCTCTGCTGATGGAAAAATCATCCTTTTTGATGCGAAAGAATGGAAGATCAAAAAAATACTTAAAGAACATAATGCCGATATCACATCGCTTTCTTTTAATCCTATTAACGATAATTTTGTTACAGGTTCGAAAGACAACAATGCAAAGATATGGGATGGAGTTTCTGGAGGTTCGTTAATTACTTTGCGTGGTCATACAAAAGCAATAAACGCAGTTGCTTTTAGCCCTGATGGTAAGACAGTGGCTACAGGTTCAGCCGACAATACCATTAAATTATGGGATGCTACCTCAGGTAACATGAAAAGTTCAATTGATGCCGCATCCAAAGAAGTTACTGCTTTAGCTTGGAGTGCTGATGGGAAATATATTGTGAGTGGAGGAGCAAATGGAGCAGTCGTTATTTGGGAAGCCATCTCTGGAAACAAAATGATGGAGTCCGAAATGAAAAATCAAGTGAATAGCATTTCAATAAGTCCCGATGTTCAATACATAGCTGCTGCTGGAGCAACTAAAAAAATATCCATTTGGAACATTGAAACAAAAGCCCTCACCAAAGAATTCGAAGCACACGATAAAGATGTAAATGCTATTGCCTTTTCTGATAAAGGAGGTTTGTTTATTTCGGTAAGCAACGATGCTAGTCTAAAAATTTGGGATGTTGGCAATCTAAAAATTGGCAAGAAGAAATTCATGAAAGATGCTGGCGAACCTAAACTGTCTGCTACTGGCCTTGCGTTAAATGATGATAACCATAATGGCATCATCGAACATCCTGAAAAACCCTCTATTAACTTTATCCTTAAAAACACTGGCAAAGGACAAGCTTATAATCTAGTTGCAAAAGTTTCTATTGATGCGACAGTTGTGGGTTTACATTTCGAAAAAGAAGTTTCCATCGGCAACCTCGAAGCTGATAAATACATTAGTGTTTCTATTCCCATTTCTACCGACTCTAGCTTAGAAACTGCTGCTGGCGCATTTTCCATTGAGATTCAAGAAGGTAATGCATTTAACCCTGCACCCTTAAAAGTAAACTTTCAATCACGAGGAGGAGTCAGTTATTCTTACGTGATGGTGACGAGTCACGCATACAGTTCTGCTACTGGCAAAGCAGAAGTGGGAGCTCCGATAACTTTGCGATTAAAACTTAAAAACACATCGAGTGGTGAAGCAAAAAATGTAAAAATAAATTATGCTTTTCCTCCTAATGTGATGGCGGTGAACAAACTTTCTGAGCTTATTCCTGCAATTGCACCTGGCGATGAAAAAGAAATAAGTGTTGAGTTCTATGCTTCCAAAGAATACACCAAACCTAAAATAAACATAGGTTTAAATTTAGAAGGAGCTTATTCAAATGCGAATGACCTTGTGCTTGAAGTGAAAATGAATGAGCCGCTTCCAACAACTGAAATTGCTATTTCTCAACCATTGGCAGCAGTTGAATTGCCCGAAAAACCAATGTTTCGAGGTAGTGGTGACCCATTGAAAGGACTGAATGTTTCTAAATCGAAAGACATGGTAATTGGAAATTACTACGCGCTTGTAATTGGAATCGATGCGTACAAAGGCAGTTGGCCTTCGCTTAAAAATGCAGTAAATGATGCAAAAGCAATTGAAGCCATGTTAAAGTCTCAATATAAGTTTGACAACTTCAAATCGCTTTATAATGAGCAAGCAACGAGAGCAAATATAATTGCACAACTAGAGCTATTGGTAGCGAATGCTAAGCCTCAAGACAATGTATTCATTTATTATTCAGGACACGGAGATTATAAACAAGATTTAAATAAAGGATTTTGGGTACCGGTTGATGCTACTGCTAATTCAACCGCCAATTACCTTTCAAATGCGGACATTCAAACATACCTAGGAGGAATAAAATCTAAACATACACTTCTTGTTGCGGATGCTTGTTTTAGTGGCGACATTTTTAGAGGAAATACGCTTTCTGTTCCTTTCGAAGAATCTGAAAAGTATTACAAAGAAGTTCATAGCCTCTCATCTCGTCAAGCAATGACCTCAGGGGGTCTTGAACCAGTCATGGATGGAGGAAAAGAAGGACACTCTGTTTTTGCCTATTATTTCCTTAAAACTTTAAATGATAATTCGAATAAGTATTTAGATGCAAGTCAAATTTTCAACAAGATAAAAATTCCAGTAATAAACAATTCTGAACAAAGTCCTAAACTTGCCCCAATAAAGAATACAGGTGATGAAGGAGGACAGTTTCTATTTATTAAGAAATAAGTTTCTAATCCAAATTTTTGAAATAATATTCTTCAGATGAGAAAAAAAATACTGATTCTATTTTCAAAATCATTTTTCCCCTCTTTCCTATTGTTTATTTCGATTTATTTTTGTTTTCCCTTTCATGCTGGAGCGCAGCGAAACAATTTTCAAACTTATACCATTGAAGATGGACTTCCTCAAAATACCATATATTGCATTACACAAGATAAGCGAGGATACCTGTGGTTAGGTACCGATGGTGGAGGAGTGTGTAATTTTGATGGTATCCATTTTAAAACTTTTGACAAACGACTTGGTTTTAAGGGAGACAACGTTCGTTCTATCATGCATGATAGTAAAGGTAGAATCTGGGCAGGAACTAAAAAAGAAGGAATCATCATTTATGATGGATTAACGTTTAAAACAATTAATAGTAAAAATGGGTTAAAAGGCAGTAGCATTCTTTCATTGATTGAAGACAAGGAAGGTGAAATCTGGGCTGGTACTGATGATGGAGGAGTTAATAAAATCACTCAAGTTAGTAAAGACTCATTTCGCATACAAATTTTTGATGAATCGAAAGGGTTAAGTAATAATTCTGTTTTTGATATTCATCAAGACAGAAACGGAAGATTATGGCTTGCCACCTATGGTGGAATCAATATTTTGAGCCCACTAAAAGATTCGATCATCATAAACCAACTGAAGGGTGGAAAAGATATACCTTCAGATCAAATTCTTTCAATAGCGGAAGATTTGGAAGGTGGACTTTGGTTCGGAACACTTGAAGATGGTGTCTTTCGAATTTCTCCTTCAAAATATGGAAAGTTTGAAGCGAAAGACTTTAGATTGGAAATGCGTTCTCGAAAAATCTTCTCCTATAATAAGTTTAATGGCTTCAACGCAACTAGTATTTGGCGAATTTTCCTTTCTAGTGAAAACGAACTTTGGTTCGCATCGCTTGATAACGGAATAATTCGTCAGAGGTCAAACAATTCCGCATCCGAAAACAATTCTTCAAAATATACCTTCGATCATTATACAGACAAGGAAGGTCTTCCAGGTAATCAAATCCTCTCTTTTTTCGAAGATTCTAAAGGCAATATTTGGATTGGAACCAATGGCTTCGGTTTGGCTAAATTTTTAGGAAATAAATTCTCGCATTTCAACGAGAGAGATGGATTATCTAGTAACATGGTATACGACATCGATCAGGATTCACTTGGTAATATGTGGATAGCTACTGGAGGCGGAGGGCTTTCAGAAATGAGAGTCGAAAAAGGATTACCTATATTTAAAAACTACTCCATGAAAGATGGATTAGGAGGAAATTCTATTTCGAGCATTGCTGTTGGTAAATCTATCCACAATCAATATGTATGGTCGGCAATTACTGAAGGAGGAATCAGCAAGTTCGATGGTAAAAAATTCACAAATTTTTCATCGAATGATGGTTTGATTGACAATAGTGCCTATTGCATATATGTTGATGATAAAGGAATAGTATGGAGTGGTACAAAGGAAGGAATAAGTAGATATGATGGAAAGAAATTCCTCAATAAAACAATGGAGGACATGAAATTTCCCGACAAGGATGTTAATGTAATTATTCAGGACAAAGCTGGTGACATTTGGTTTGGAACAGGCTCTGGACTTGCTCAATACAGTGGGGATGGACTAATCACTACATATGATGAAGCCGAAGGTTTGATGAATAAGGAAATAAAATCATTGATTGAAGGGCCTGATGGAAATTTATGGATTGGCACTAGTTCAGGGGGCTTATATATTTTTGATAGAAAAGAAAAAGGAAAAAAGAATATCCACCAATTTGCAAATGACAGTTTGCTAAGTTCTAATTCAATTCGTTCTGTCATTTTTCAAGACAATGAGAATTTAATAGTTGGAACTGACAAAGGATTTGATAAAATCACCTTTAATAAAAATCATAAGATTACTTCAGTTCGAAACTACGATGCTTCGGATGGATTTGTTGGGGTTGAGTGCAACGACAATGCGGTGTATAAAGATGATAAAGGAAATATTTGGTTCGGTACGGTAAAGGGGCTTACCGTTTACAGTCCGAAGTCGGAACGGATTAACCGAAAAGCACCTCAAACTCATATTACGAATATCAAATTACTTAATAAAGATATTTATTGGGGTACAAAAACCGATTCTCTTATTCCATGGTTTGGTTTGCCTTATGGTTTGAAGTTAGCGTATAATGAAAATCATCTTACTTTTCAATTTGCCGCTATATCTCTCGACAATCCTCTAAAAGTAAGATTTCGTTATCAATTAGAAGGATTAGAAGAAGAATGGTCGCCAATAACGAAAAACAATGAACGAGATTATCCTGGACTTTCACCAGGAAGTTATAAATTCAAAGTTAGTGCTGCAGGAGCGAATGGTATATGGTCAGAACCTGTTGTGCTAGCCTTTGTTATCAATCCTCCTTGGTATCGTACTTATTGGTTTTATGCCATCTGTATCTTGTTGATTACCTTCAGTATTTATTATTTTATCAAAATGCGAGAAAGAAATCTAATAAAGGAGAAAAAAATACTGGAAGAAAAAGTGGTGGAACGTACCGTTGAGGTGACTCATCAGAAAGAAGAAATAGAGAAACAAAAAAGCTTAATTGAAGAGAAAAACAAAGACATTACTGATAGTATTAACTACGCTGAACGTATCCAACAAGCATTTCTTCCTGACTTAGAACGCATGAAAAAGGCTATCCCTAATTCGTTTGTTTTATTTCATCCTCGCGACATTGTAAGTGGCGACTTCTATTGGTTCAATGAAGTAGAACGAAAAAAATCAACAATGTTTCTTCTTGCCGCTGGTGATTGCACTGGACATGGAGTCCCTGGTGCATTCATGAGTATGATTAATTCTTCTTTGTTGAATGAAACTGTAAAAACAAAGAAAATCATTAAACCAAATTTGATTTTAAATGAAGTACGAAAGAACATTATCGCTTTGCTGAAACAAACAGGAGAAACAGGAGGGCAAAAAGATGGTATGGACGTTGCTTTGGTAAGGCTCAAAATAACCAATGAGAAAACATTATTGGATTATTCAGGAGCTAACAATTCATTGTACTTAATTAGAAAAGCAACGAATGACATTATTGATGAAATTGACCCTGACCCAATGCCAGTTGCAATCAGCGATCGCATCTATGATTTCACAAACCATGTGATTGAACTTAAAAAAGGAGACACTTTCTATATTTTTACAGATGGTTATGCTGATCAGTTTGGAGGCCCTAAAGGGAAAAAATTTAAATATCCTCAATTAAAAAAACTTTTGCTTTCAATACAGGACAAAGAAATGCATGAACAACAAGCTATCCTTGATGAAACAATAAAGAATTGGATGGAGGGATACGAACAAGTGGATGACATTCTAATAATAGGTGTAAGGGTATAATTTCGTTCAATTATTGTGTCCGATTTCTAATGGCTTCATTAAGCCGCTATTTTATTAACTCCGATATTTTACGAGTAGAAACTGACAGCTAGCTCCTTGCAAAACACTGCACAATTTCAATATTAATTAATTGCTTGCTATCAGTAAAAGTGGACTTATTGTAGGCATGAAGTCAAACAAGAATTTATAGATAAACAGTATTAAATATTTATCTAAATTAACTGAAAAATAAGTCGAATAACACATCTTTGATAAAAAGACTAGGATGAACGAAAAAAGTTTGCATATTTGCAAAGAAAGAAATGGTTTCAATTATCATCCCCAATTTTAATAAAAGCGTCTTCATCAAGGAGACTTTAAACTCATTGGTAAATCAAACAAATGAGGACTGGGAAGCTATTATCGTGGATGATGGCTCGACAGATGATTCAATTGCAATTTGCCAAGATTTTTTAAAGATTGACAAGAGAATTTCTTTGAAAATCAGGGAAAGATTACCAAAAGGAGGTTCGACTTGCAGGAATATTGGACTTGAATTGGCAAAAGGAGAATTTATAGTTTTTGTTGATTCTGACGATCTCTTGGCCAAAAATTGCATTGAATCGAGACTTAATAAAATACAAAATTCGAATTACGATTTCATCGTTTTCCCCATCAAAATATTTCAGTTTAAAATTAACGACTCAACGATTGAGTGGAAAATAAAAGAGGGTGACCATTTGGCTCAATTTCTAAAACACGACTTACCATGGCATACTATGTCATGCATTTGGCGAAAATCATTTCTGACTAAGCTTCACGGTTTCAATGAGAATTTCCCAAGGTTGCAAGATGTAGAATTACACACTCGAGCACTTTTGGAAGATAATGTAAAATACAAAATTGAAAGTAATCTAACAGAGGATTGTTATTATCGAATTGGACTTGAGAAAATAATTACAGACTATGAAGAATACATAGATAATTGGGCGAAAGGAACTGAATGTTATCTGAACTTTTTCGAGAACTATTTAAAAACAAAAAACAAAAGTGACTTTATTCGCTATCTGAAAGTAACCTTGTTGGTAATGGTGAGCCAATTGAACTTACAATATCAGAACGACCATATTTCCGAGAGATCCTTACAAAGTTATTACCTAAGGTTAATAAATTGTTCGTTTAGCAAAAATTACCTAAAACCAATTGATTTAAAAATCCTAGGAATGTACAATTGGGTTTATAAAGTCAAGTTAAATAGGATAAAGGGGTTTAATTATTTATTCAGGAAACTTATTTTATTAACGTAAAGTAAATCACCTTATCCTTTCACTATTTATTCGATGATAAAGACTAAGGAAGATTACATATTTTATTTGGAGGCTGATAGAATTGCTCTTGCAAAAACTAATTCTCCTTCATCTTCGATTTCATCTCATTTTAAAGAGCATTTCTTCAAAGATGAAATCTGGAAATTTCAAAAAGCCCTTCGCAAGCTAGAATTCCAGAAAAACAAAAAGAAAAACATATTCGAAAAAGTCAAATACTTTTTTGCATATCGTCACTATCAAAAGCTTTCATATAAACTTGGATTCACGATTCCACCTAATGTATTTGGACCAGGATTGTCAATTGCTCATTATGGGAGTATCACTATTAATCCAGAATCGAGAATAGGTTGTAACTGTCGCATCCATTCGGGAGTGAATATTGGTACTGAAGCTGGATATGCTAATAAAGCACCTACCATTGGAGACAATGTATATATCGGCCCAGGAGCAAAAGTATTTGGTGCAATCTCAATTGCGAACAACACAGTAATTGGAGCAAATGCAGTGGTGAACTCTAGTTTTAATCAAGAATACACCACTATTGGAGGTATTCCTTCGAAAATAATTTCGGAGAACATTGAAATTGATAATTTTTTAATTCGAGCTACCAAGCTGATTGAACTTGGAATGAATAAAAATGACATCTCGAAATTAACTGCGAGAGAGATAAAAAAACTGATTGATTTGAAATCATGAAAAGCACTAGTACTGTTGCAGTTTTAATGCCTGTATATAATTCAGAAAAATATCTTAGGCAGGCTATTGAAAGTATCTTAAATCAAACATTTCAAGAATTTACTTTTTATATTTACAACGATGGAAGCACTGATGATTCTGAAAAAATGATTCTTTCATTTAATGATTCTCGAATTAAATACATCGATAATGAAGTCAATAAAGGTTTGATTTATACCTTGAACAAAGGAATTGAAATGATTGAAGCAGATTATTTAATTCGTATGGATGCAGATGACATCTCGCAACCAAGTAGAATTGAAACGCAATTAAATTTCATGAAAGCACATCCACAAGTGATTGTATCAGGTTGTCAAGCAAAGTACTTTGGTGCTTCATCAGCACAAACAAAATATCCTTTATCAAATAATGCAATAAAAGCTCATTTACTGTTTAGCAATGTGATAATTCATCCCAGCGTAATCATGAGGTTGAATAGAATAAAAGAAAAGGCCTTAAATTATAACCCTGATTTTCTTCATTCTGAAGATTACGAATTCTGGTGGAAATGTTCTAAACATGGCGAACTTGCAAATGTAGATGAAGTTCTTTTAAATTACCGATTAGAAGGGCAAAACATTACAACTCTAAATTGGCATACACGAAACGAAAGATTAAAAAAGGTATTTGGGCTTTTCCTATCCGATTTTAAAATTGATCAAACTGAAACAAATTTAAATCTTCATCTTCAATTGTCAAACAACACAGAAAAGATTTCGAGCATAAAGGAGTTAAAAAACTATATTGAACTCCTCATTCAACAAAACAAAGCTCAGAAGATATTTGATGAACAGGAATTGAAAAGCGTTATTCAATCAAACCTTAAAAATCTTTTTTATAAAATCGTGGATGAAAAACCAATGAAGGTATTTTCATATTGGATAAATACTCACTTGTTTTCATTTTCACAATTGCGATATCTAGCAGGAAGAATGTTGAAAGGAAATAATTCCCAAAAAAGTAATTCATGAAAATCCCTTTCAACATACCCTATTCAACTGGAAAGGAAATCGCGTATATTAAAAATGCTATTTCTTCTAGGAAATTGTCAGGAGATGGTGATTACACCAAACTCTGTCAATCCTTTTTTGAAAACAAATACAATTTCAAAAAAACTTTGCTTACAACTTCCTGTACCGATGCGCTAGAATTAGCGGCATTACTGCTTGATATAAAAGAAGGTGATGAAATCATTGCTCCTGCATATACATTTGTATCAACGGTGAACGCATTCGTGTTAAGAGGCGCTACCATTATATTTGCTGATAGCAATAAAGAAAATCCGAATCTTGATGTAGATAAGATTGAACAACTAATTACTCCAAAGACAAAAGTTATTATACCGGTTCACTACGCAGGTATTGCCTGTGATATGGATAAAATCATGTCGTTGGCAAAAAAGTACAATTTATTTGTGGTGGAAGATGCAGCACTTTCGATTGACAGTTATTACAAGGATAAGCCACTTGGAAGCGTTGGGCACCTAGCCACATTTTCGTTTCACGAAACAAAAAACATAAGTGCTGGTGAAGGAGGAATGCTAGTAATAAATGATGAGCAATTTGTTAAACGTGCTGAAATCATACGAGAGAAGGGAACTAATCGTTCAGCTTTTTACCGTGGCGAGGTCAATAAATATGGATGGATGGATATTGGTTCTTCTTTTTTACCATCGGAGATTACAGCGGCTTACCTTTATGCACAGCTTCAAGAATTAGAAATCATACAAAGTAGGAGAATACAGATTTGGAAACAATATTATGATGGATTAGCGAATTTAAAAAACAAGATCGCATTGCCTATAATACCAGAATTCGCCCGTAATAATGCCAATTCATTTTATATAGTCTGTAAAAGTTTGGAAGAACGTACTTCATTAATGTCCTATCTTTCAAATAAAGAAATAAGCACTGCCTTTCATTATTTAGGTTTACATAAAAGCGAATATTACAAGAATAAATACAAAGGAGGCGAATTGAGAATGGCCGACAAATACACCGATTGCTTGTTGCGTTTGCCTCTTTATTATGAGTTGACAGACGATGAAGTTATTTCAATTATTTCGGCTATTCAGGATTTCTTTCTAAACAAAGCTTAACTACATCGAACAATGAAACTCATATCAGTAATCATCCCATGTTACAATGTAGAAAAGTACATTTCCGAATGTCTTGAATCAATCATCCATCAAACTTATTCGAATTGGGAAATAATTTGTGTGGACGATGGTTCGAAAGACACTACATTAAACTTACTTAAAAGTTACAAAAAAAAATATCCGGATAAGATTAACGTTGTTTCAGTTCCAAATGCAGGTGCATCGGCTGCACGAAACACTGGATTAAAATTAGCGAAAGGTGACTACATCCAGTTTATTGATGCGGATGATTTAATAGCTCCAACAAAATTCGAAATGCAATTGGCAGGCTATGATGACAAGACAGATGCAGTTGTGTCGGATAGAGTTTTGAAAAATGTGGATTTGACGGAAACCTTGGCTGAGTTTAAATTCCCTGAATTAGAAATCAATCCACTTGAAACAGCTGTGGTGCGCATCATCATCACAGGCAATCCAATTTACAGAAAACAAGTAGTGGAAGCTTTGGGTGGTTATAATGCGGCATTAAAATCAGCGCAAGATTGGGACTTTCACATTCGATTGGTGTTGGCAGGATACAAACTAAAATATGTGCCCGGAATATTTTACATCAATCGTAAAGTAGAAGGTTCTATCTCGAACAACTGGAAGAAAGTCAGCGTGGATGCTGCCGAATTAATAATCGGTTTAAAAAACGAATTGATTCAATCTTCTTTACTCAATGAAGCTACCCGACAACACTTAGCAGAAATATATACCAACTCCGCTATTTACTGCAATGACGCTTCACAATCGGAAAAATTTATTGGCGAATTGAAATTCTGGGCAAACGGAAATTATTCTTTCATCAACAATAAATTCAAAAAAATCATCCTCAACATTATTGGAATAAGTAAACTTATCCAGCTCTACCGTTTAAAAAACAAATAAGCAAAAAGCTTATAAAGGAAGTAATTGTTCTATCGGAAGGAAAGGAAATTCTTCTTTCAATTTGGCTGCACGAAGACGAGTGGCAGTAATAAACTCCTGTTGTGAAGCGGTACTTGCATGCAGTGGACGATGGTTGCAATCAGCTACAAGACTTTTGATGCGTTCGAACAATCCTTTTGTTTCTTCATTAAATATCGTTTCCTTCCATTTATCAAATACATAATTGATGGCAACTTGATTGGGATGCACCAAATCTTCTTTGAAGAAACGATAATCGCGTAAATCATCCAACACAAGTTCGTAAGCAGGAAAATAAAATGTTGCATTGTTCGTTTCAACTAATGAATGTACTGCTTCTATCAACCTTGCTTTGCTTCTTGTGTTTTCCATTACTCCATCGCGTTTATAACGTACTGGACTGATGGAAAAAACAATTTTCAAGTTTGGATTGATGCTATGCAATTGCTGAATGAGTTGTTGGTAATCATCCACTATGTCGTTCACTGTGAGTAAATGCTTGGTAAATATTTGTTGTTTTTGTTTATGACAATTAGCAACAATTTTTCCAGTATCATTTAACTGATAATAATAAGCCGAACCAAAAGTAATCATCAGCCATTCGGCATTTAGTAATGTGTTGTGAGCATTTTTCACAGATTGATTCAATGCATTCAAAGTTGATTCCTTGTCTGGTTGTGAGAAAACGCTATGATGTTCCCATGAATTCCAAAGGTCATTCGCTAAAAACAAATCACTTTCAATGAAGTTCGTTCCTGAGTAATGACGCCTCAATGCAATGGCAATGCTTGCAGGATTGTAAACAATTCCATTGGGGTTGATGGTGATGTTGAACAAATTGTTTTGCATGAGTTCGCCAATGTTTTCGGCAAAGCACGAGCCTATGGATAAGAAAGTTTGTCGGTAATTTAATTTTTCAGTAAAGGGTGGAATCGGAAACTGAAGGTGAAACTTCATACTATTGTTGGCATTTGCAATAGGGTGAAAATTCGATTTTGGTTGATGGCAATAAACCTTGTAATCGATTTTGTTCGGCATCGGAAATAACAATGATGCGAAGATCGAGAAACTGCAGGTATTTCAAGTTCTTGATTTCTGTTGGAAAGGTTTCGATGTAATTGCTCCACAAATCCATATTTTTAAGATTCACCAAATTGCCGATAGAACTTGGCAAGGATGAAAGATTATTGTTGTTAGCGTTTAAATAATACAGATTGGTTAACTCGCCCAATTCCATTGGAAAATCTTCTAATTTGTTTCTGGCTATCGAAAGGTATTGTAAGTTTTTCAACTCTCCTATTTCGTGCGGTAGTTCTCTGATGCTGTTCTTGCTCAAATCGAGGTATTGAAGATTTTTCATTTGCAAAATCTCAGGTGGAAAAGCTTTTAGTTTTGCTTTTCGCAATTCAAGTTTTATTACTAGTTCTGGATTTTTCATTGCTTCGGTAATGCTAGTATACGCTGTGAGTGTGTCGAGCGTGAGCGAGTCGAGCAATGCTGTTTGAGCCATGGCGCCAGTGGAGCACAGCAGCAACAATAAAACAGTAGTAAAGATAATGCTTAATGTACGTTTCATTTAATCAATCCGAAGACTCTTTTTACTTGTTCTTTGTCCAAAGCAAGTTGTTTTTTTAATTCATCTAAATTACCAAATTTAAGTTCACTCCTTAATCTTTGTTTAAAATAAACTCTTATTTCTTCTCCATAAATATCTTTATCGAAATCGAAAATATTTACTTCTACTGTTCTTCCTTTTTCGGCAATAGTAGGATTGTTACCAATGTTGAGCATGCCACTATAACAAGTATGGCGATGTAGCAAACTAACAGCATACACTCCATCAGCGGGAATGAGCTTATATTTATCGAGCACCGAAATATTAGCCGTTGGGAAACCAATGGTTCTACCATTCTTTTTACCATCCACCACTTTGCCTGATATGGAATATTGATAACCTAAATATTTGTCGGCTATGGAGGCATCGCCAACTTGCAGTGCTGCACGAATTTTGGTGGAAGAGATTTCAACATTCTCCAAATCTTGTGCTGGTATTTCTTCCACATCAAAACCATACATAGGGCCGTATTCTTTTAAATGTTCAAACGAACCTTCGCGGTTGCGCCCAAAATGATGGTTGTAACCAATCACTAGCTTTTTGGTTTTTATTTTATTCACCAAAATATTTCGAACAAACTCCAAGGAAGTGAGCCTCGAAAACTCTTTGGTGAAAGGCAATATGATGAGATGATGAATGCCAAGCTTTTCGAGCAAAGCAATTTTTTCTTCTTGTGTGGTGAGTAGTTTTAAATCATTGTCTTCGGGAAACAAGACCATACGTGGATGCGGATAAAAGGTAAGCAAAACGGTTTCGCCTTGATGCTGTGTTGCTAAATCTTTCAAACGCGAAATAATTTTTTGATGACCGATATGCACACCATCAAATGTTCCGGTGGTGACAATGGGGTTGGCTACCTGCTCAAAATCTTCTAAACTTGTATAAACTTTCACGCTTTTTCTCCTCAATTTTTTTGCGAATTTACTTCATTTTATTAATGTTTTATAACTTCGCACCCAATTATTGTTAAAGCCAGTTAATTTTAAACGAACTAATTCGAAAAAAAAGAGTGAAATTATTTACCTCGTATTTTACCAAACTTATTCTTTTCTGGTTTTTCTCGTTTTTTGTGTTGCGTGTATTGTTTTATCTTGGCAATACTTTTCTGCTTGGCGATGTGCCTTTCAGCCTTATTCTTCAATCGTTTTATAAAGCTTTGCGCCTCGACTTATCGATGTTGTCGTATTTTATTGCACTGCCTATGGTGTTTGCTTTTATCTTTTCGTTTAGCAAAACGCGATTTGTATTCCGACTTGTTGATATCCTCACTTGCTTTTTCATTGTGCTGTACAGCACCACTGCTGTGGGCGAAATGTGTTTGTATCGCGAGTGGAAAGCAAAGCTGAGCATGCAAGCCCTCGAACATTTTCTTCACCCTTCGGAAGTATTCAAAACCGCTTCGCTGGGATTAACCTTCGTATTCTTCTCGCTTTCCATTGTATTTTCGTGGCTACTCATTCGAATTTACAAACGCAAAGTTTCCATCTTACATCATCCTCAATTGCATGATTTATCATTCGGCAAATTCAAATGGAAAAGCAGTTTGTTCTTTTTTATTTCAATTGTGTTTTGTGCGCTGAGTGTACGTGGCGGATGGCAAGAGATTCCGATTCAGAGCAGCGATGCTTTTTTCTGCACACAACCTACGGTGAACGATGCTGCGGTGAATCCGCTGTGGAACTTGGTGTTCAACTTTGTGGATTACGAAGACCATTTCAAAGAAAATCCTTATCAAGATTTTGACGTGGCGAAAGCCAACGAAATAGTGGCCAAGCTGTATAAAACCGAAAAAGACAGCACTCAATATTTCCTAACTACCACTCGACCTAATATTGCTTTTATCATCCTCGAAGGCTGGAGTGCCAACGAAATAAAGAGTTATGGAGGCGATGACTTTGCTCGGTTTATGGATAGTTTGAGTAATCAAGGAATTCGGTTTACGAAACTTTATCCTGCGGCTTATGTGTCGGACCAAGGAATACCGGCTGTGTTGAGCGGTTATCCTTCGTTGTCGCGCATTAGTGTTATCAATCAAAGTACCAAGTCGGCTAAGCTGCCATGCATCAATCAAGATTTGAAAAAAATTGGATACCAATCGGGCTTTGCTTTTGGAGGCGATTTGAATTACGGAAATATTAAATCGTATATTTTCAACAAGCAGTTTGATGTGGTGAAAGAAGAGCCCGACTTCGACAAACACCTGCCACGCGGCAACTTGGGAATACAAGATGCGGATATGGCTAATGAATATTTACAACTATTGAATGCTGCTAAGCCTCCGTTTGTATACGCTTGGTTTACGCTGAGCACCCATATGCCTTACGACTACAAAGGCGAGAAGAAAAAACTTACCGACCAAGAAAACGATTATGTAAACTCTATCGAATATGCCGACAACGCTTTGCACCATTTTTTTGATGAAGCTAAAAAACAAGCATGGTATCAAAACACCCTGTTTGTAATCGTTTCCGACCATAGTCATGGAAGCCAGAAAAACTTGAGCGAATACGACCCTGAGTTTCATCGCATTCCTTTATTGTTTTTTGGTGAGGTGATAAAGCCCGAGTTCAGAGGCAAGAACATCGATAAGGTGTATTCGCAATTAGACATCTCCTCTACCCTACTCTATCAACTAAAGCTCGATTCGGCTGCTAAAGCTTATGGTTGGAGTAAAAACATGTTTAACCCATACATGTTGCCATTTGCTTTTTTCTGCAATTATGGCGGTGCTGGATTTGTTACCAACCAAGGATACATCGGCTATCAACACAAGGTGAAACAACTTATTGTAAATTCGTTTGGCGACAAAAACCCGAATGCCGATACCTTAACCACCTTTGCGAAAGCTTTTCAAGAAGCGGTGTATGAGGATTACCGGTTGAAATAGTGGCCTCTCCCCCAGCCCCTCTCCGATGGAGAGGGGAGACGTAATTTTAGCCTTTGTTGGTGTTTTCACCAACAAACTTTAATTGGTAATTATTATTTCCCTTCTTTGGTTTGCAGGTGAAAAAACACCTGCAACGGCACAAAACAACTTCAATATTTTTAATTTAATAAGTCACTCCGAAGGAGTGGAACGTGAATAGCCCCCAATAAAATTGGGGAATAGTGTTGAAACAAACTTCTCCACAACACTGAAGGTGTTGAATTCATTATTCAACTCTTTAGAGTTGTTGATGTATTTAATTCCTTATCACCCCCAATTTCATTGGGGGCTATTCATATTAAATCCTTTCAGGATTTTTTTAAATCAAATTCCCCCCAATAAAAAAAACCTGACGAATTATCTTCATCAGGTTTTTACTTGCTTGGTGCTTGCGCACCATGCGCTGGTGGTAGTTTATTATTTAGAAGCTACAATGATAACATCGCTTGCATCGCCATTGCCTACCGTGGACACACCGAAATACACACATTCGTAATTCACTCGGGTATCTAATCCATCAATCTCCACAGTGGGTAGTTTATGCGTTTTTATCACTATCGGATAGATTCCTTTGGTAGGGTCAGTCGGGTCGATGAGTTTAGGTTGTGCAATCACAGTATCGTTTTTGTAAGTCAGTCCCGACAAATCGCGGCCTACCACAAATACATAATGAATAGCAAATTCGAGTTTCTCGCCTTTAAAGGCAATGCCACCAATTTCGGTGCCTGGCATGCCAGTAAGCACTCCTTTCACTGGACGTTTTGATTTTACTATTTCGGTTTTGGTAGAAGTAAAACCTGCCAACACGATAACCGCTGCATCGCCTTTGGCTACGCGGCTCACATATTTGGCCATCACTCGCAAATCGTCATTCATCACTTTCACTAGGTTTTTCACTTTTTCTTCGGCCACATGGTCACCCGCTTGAGCAAGGCCATATTGGTTGCGCAACTCATCGATGTCTTGCTGAAACACCAGCAAATCTAAATCGGGGGTAACAAACTTTAATGGGTTTGCTTTCACATGGTCGTGTACAAGTTGTGCAAACTCTAACTTGTCGGGAATTGATTTCTTTATAAAATCAATTTTTACTATTGGTTTTCGTGCCATAATTTTGAATTTTTAATGGATATTAGTTAATTTATAATTGTTTTTCTTTTTTTATGATACATTAATATATGTGCAAAACACTTTCTTTTTTCTTTTCCGAACGAAAACTTACCTTGGCGAGTAAGAATTTCACCTTGGCGAATAAGAAATCGTTCGTGGCGAGTTCGACTTTGCCTTTGGCGAGTAGGAAATCGTTCGTGGCGAGTTCGACTTTGCCTTTGGCGAGCAGGAAATCGTTCGTGGCGAGTTCGACTTTGCCTTTGGCGAGTAGGAAATCGTTCGTGGCGAGTTCGACTTTGCCTTTGGCGAGTTCGCTAAGCTCATTTTTTTAAAGAACATATTCGTTTGTCAATCTTCGCGAAAACAAAAACGATGTAATTGACGACACAAAAGTGTGGCGAAAATAAATAGTGACCAAAATTCACTTACTTTTTAGTAAGTAAAATTTGGGCGATTTTCGAATTTGGATTAAATTTGTATTGAAATTTAAAACTTTACGACAAATGGAAAATCGTACCGAGCAAATCATCCTGATTGCAGTAACGCTGCTAACCGAACACGAGCAAATTGAGTTCAAACGAAAAATATTATATAGAAAATGGTCCGAAGACATCCTGATTTGCTTGCTTAGCAAAAATAAGCGCTTTGGTGAATTACACAAGTGCATAAAAGGAAAAGGCAAAAATATCACCGAAAAGATGCTTGGCAAAATTCTCAAAAGCTTCTTGGAAGAAGGGCTCGTAAAAAAAGTAAGTTCGTACGCATCCGAACATCAATGCGATTACGAACTCACCAAAAAGGGAAGACAAATAGCCCAACATTTGAAAGACACCTCCGATCTTTTACTTGAAAAGAATTCGGAAAAATAATACTTAGAAAATTCGAAGTAGTAAAATCGTGGCAAGCACTTGGTGACATCATGCCATCCTGTATCGAAAAAACCTAAACCACCACTACCCTATTTGGATATTTACCTGCCCTACCGAAAATGATACATATATATAAGGTGTGTTTTGGGGAGAGGATTTAAAAATTGCTGTATATTTGTGAAAGGAAGGAGTTTATTTGGAGGGAGAAATAAAAACTATCGAAACAGCAAACCATCGCAAGTCTTAATTAAAAGTATAGACTTGCGAAAGTTTAAGTAAAAAAGTTTCGCAAATTAATATGTTATTGGCAATAATGAAAACGAGCGTAATCAATATTTATTTTATTTTTTATTGTTTAGTTTGCCATTCACAAACTGAAATGACCAATGCTGAAATAATAAAGAACTTTGGTACGGAACAGTTAAAAGGATGCCAAGTGTATAATAAAGCACCACAAGCTTTTCATTGTGAAGACACTTCCCGAATTTATCATTCTTATGACTTTGATGATAAAGGAAATATTGAAAAGGAATTAATATCCAAAAGGTGGGAAGACACAATCTTGAATGTTTATACTTACAATTCTGCAAACAAACTTTCAAACCAAATAAGTTATACAAAAAGAAGGAATGGAAGAAAAGATACAATATTGACTATCTATTCATATAATGACAAAAACAATATTTCAAGCGTGTTAAAATATTTAATTCATTATCCTGACAAGCAAGATAATTACGACAAGTCTTTATTTTATTATAATCAGAAAGACCAGTTAGAAAAAAAAATTTATTTAGATTATTTTCCGAGCAAGAAACAATTTGATACCGCATTCACAGTAGAATTTAAATATTATAGTAGTGAAAAAAAAGAAACAGAAACGATTGTTGATTATGAAGGTATTTATTTAAGAACGGGAAAAGAATGCAATAAATCTAAATATGATGAACTAGGACGGCTAATTGAATTTAATCATTATACACTTCAGGTTAAGAAAAACAAAGATGACCCTTTCGGAAGAATGATTCATACAACATACAAAAGTATAGCGGATAGTTTGGTAGAAGAAAAAAGAATTTCAACAGATTCTTCAGGAAATTATAATTGTTATTATACTTATCTTGGAGATAGTTTAACTTTGGAAACTCATATTGATAATTATACTTACAAGGAATATACAACCATAAGAAACAAGGACAAAAAAGTTATAAAAACAATCGGATATAATGTTGGTGGTGGAAATACAAAATGCGTTAAGGGAAAATATATTCCCGATTTAGAAATGAAATGTGGTTCTATTTCAAAGAATCAAACCATATATCAATACGACAAATTTGGACGCATAAGTAAATGTATTGAAGAATATGATTATAATTATAAAGACAATAATGGTGGAATGAAAGGGAAAGGGAAAGATTCCAAAGAATTTGTATATAAGGACAACAAGCCCTATATATTGCCCGAAGAAAAATATATTGAAGACTATAAATAAATAAACGAACGCCTAACACCCGCAGCCGCGAGCGTGTTTCGCTCGTGGCAACTATTCGGTGGCGTCCCGCCACCATGTTTAGAAAAAATTAAACAAATGTGATGTGGATGTTAGTGTCTATATTATACGTATTACGATAGTAAATTTGTTGGAGGAAAAATGATGTGATGTGGCGAGACGCCACAGGAAAAGAAACGAGCGAAACACGCTCGCGTTTGCGTAGCAACTTTAGGACGAGACACAATAAGTTCTCCACATCTCCGTTAGTACAGTAAACTAACACGTATAAATATGAAAAATTACATCTTAATAATCCTTTCGCTAGTTTTTATTAAAAACGGCTGGACACAGAACACCAACCTTGACTATAAATATGCTATAAAAATTTATAACCTTACATCATTTGACGAATACAAAGAAACAAAAAGCGACACCAATGCATATTCTACCAAAACGCTACAAATATTGCACCCCACTGTTGCTTTTCAATGGAAGACAAAGAAGAATAATTTTCACGAAATAGAATTGACAAATTTTATGTTAAGCAAAGTCGGGACAAAAACAGAAATAGTAAACAACACCACTGGCAATAGACAAATAGTAAGCGGAAACGATTTAACGACAACCTTAATTTCATTGAGGTATGAATACATCTTGAACTTTAATAAATCAAAGGACAAAAAACTTGTTCCCTCTTTAGGTTTTAGTATCAATCCTTATTTCAAACAAAATAATTACAGTCCAACTATTTCTACTTCATTCCCAACATCCGAAGTTTTTATCGGAGCAAGGACATTTATAACTCCACGACTTACCTACTATATTAAACCAAAAATTTTCATTGACATTAATATTCCTCTTTGTTTCTCCGACACTTATTACCTACGAGACAAAGAAGATAATCCTGCTTTAGCTGCAAACAAAAGAACAAATACGTCATACGATGTTGGCCTGTTTCCAAATTTTTTTAGCGGACGACTTGGCATTGGACTGAAACTTTAACAGGTGTTAGTTCACCTGCAATTCGCAACAATAAAATGGTATAGGTAAATCTTGGTGAGTGAAAATACTTTTGCTAAAAAGAGCTACCTTAAGATTTACTCCTAAGAAAATTCATTTTGCGAGTCTCTGCGTATTTTAACTCTGCGTTCTCTGCGATAAATTCTAATTCCTAAATCAATTCTCAATTCTACGTTCTTATCAAAGCCATAAGTTTTTATCTTTGTAAAAAAATAAAACATGTTAGCCACAGTTATTACTAATAATATTTCTGCAATACGCACCTTGTGCCAAGAGCATAAGGTAAAGGAACTATACGCTTTTGGCTCGGCTGTTACTAGCAACTTCACCGACCAAAGTGATGTAGATTTACTTGTTGAGTTTCAAGAAATGGATGTATTGATGTATGCTGATAATTATTTTGATTTGATGAATAAATTAAATTTGGTTTTTAAACGAGAAACCGATTTGGTAACAACAAAATCAATCAACAACCCTGTATTTCAGCGAGTCGTAAACCGCACTAAAGTTCCACTCTATAGTATATGAACGAAAAAACAGAAAAGTACTTATACGACATTGATCCTCGCTGGCACTAGCGTCCTCAATCGTGCCAATAATTAGGTGGTGTCCTCACCACGGCATTTAGTAATTAAAAACACAAAGAAGAAAAATGAAACGCATACTAATTACAGGAGCAACAGGGAACATTGGATTTGAAGTAATCCGTTTTATTTATAAAATCGGTACAAACAATCGAATAATTGCAGGTGTTAGAAATATTGATAAAGCAAAACAGGTGTTCAAGGAATTTTCGCAGCTTGATTTTTCATATTTTGATTATGAACATTCTAGTTCATTTGAGAAATCACTCGAAAATATTGATATTGTCTTTTTATTAAGACCACCACAGATTGCCGACATTGAAACTTATTTTAGGCCATTGATTAGTAAAATAAAAGAGAAAGGCATCAATCAAATTCTTTTTCTTTCTGTTCAAGGTGCTGAAATAAGTAAAGTAATACCTCATAATAAAATTGAAAAATTGATACTTGAATTTAATATCGATTATATCTTTTTACGTCCAAGTTATTTTATGCAAAATTTGACAACAACACTTTTAGACGATATTCAAAAAAAGCGTAAGATTATTTTACCAGCAGGGAAAGCCAAATTCAATTGGATAGATGTTTATAATATCGGGGAAACCGCAGCTATGCTGTTGGATCAATTTGACAATTATAAAAATCGAGTAATTGAATTAACCGGATATGAAAATCTAAGTTTCTATGATGTTACCAATTTGATAAACCTCTCGATCAAGGACAAAATTGAATTTTATAATGTGAATCCATTTCAGTTTTACAGAATTAAAAGAAAAGAAGGAATAGTCAAAGGAATGATCATCGTTATGATTGTTCTTCACATCTTGCCAAGATTTCAAAAAGAGCCCAAAATTTCTGATTTTTACGAAAAGCTAACGGGTAAAAAACCAACAACTCTCAAAGAGTTTATAGAAAGAGAACATGAGAAATTTTCGACCATAACACGCACTCATAACGAGCTGGAAGGTTAACACGGCTATCCTCAACACCACATCCTATTCTTATAAAATAAAACATCAGAGGCTTGTTGGTGAAAACACCAGCAAGAGCAAAAAAGTAAAGGGCCTTGCATTTCTGCAAAGCCCCTACTCTATTTAATTACCCACCCTAAAGGATAATCAAAGTTTCAGTATTAATTAATCGACCATGTTTTATCACCAGACAAAATGCTATTCAATGGCGACTTTCCTTTTTTAGCCGTCACCGAAGCTATCTGATTGGTCATCTCTTCATCATACACCGGGCGAGGGTCGGCATATATAACTCCAAACGGACGAGGGAAGTGAACTCCTTCGAACAATGTATCAAAAAAGCGAGAAATTAAGTTTGCTTTTGTTTTATCCTTTTCATCGTGTATCCACAAATCGCTCGTAGCAATATTGTTTTCCTTGATGTTTACAATTTTTGGAGTGATGCCATCCAGCATAATTCCTTTCTCATCATTATGTCCAAACACAAGTGGTTTTCCGTGTTCTAAGAAAATGGCTTCTTCCTTTTTAGTTTCTTTATCCGAGTAAGCAAAGAAAGCCTCATCATTAAACACAGGGCAGTTTTGATAAACTTCTACAAACGAAGTTCCTTTAAATTCATGTGCTCTCTTAAGGATAGCTTGCATGTGTTTCGGGTCGCGGTCAAGCGTGCGCGAAACAAAAGAAGCTTTAGCTCCCAAAGCCAATTCCGAAGGATTAAACGGCTCCTCTACCGAACCATAAGGAGAAGATTTAGTAACTTTTCCTTTCTCAGATGTTGGCGAATATTGCCCTTTGGTTAAACTATAAATCTGATTATTGAAAACGAGATAATTTAGGTTAAAGTTTTTTCGCATCAAATGGATGAAATGATTCCCTCCAATCGACAATGCATCACCATCACCCGAAACCACCCAAACACTTAAGTCAGGGTTTGATGCTTTCACTCCCGAAGCAATTGCTGCAGCACGCCCATGTATGCTATGCATTCCAAAGGTATCCATGTAATACGTGAAACGTGAAGAACAACCAATACCTGAAATAAAAACAAAGTTTTCTCTCGGAATTCCTAAATCAGGAAACACCGTTTGAACTTGCTTAAGTATTGAATAATCGCCACATCCCGGGCACCACTTTACATCCTGATCAGATGAAAAATCTTTTGAAGTTAATTTACCATTTGGTTCTATTGTTGTTGTGCTCATTTCGTATTATTTTAATAGTTCAACAATTTTTGATTTCAATTCGGTAGTTGTGAAAGGCATTCCTTGCACCTTCGACAAACCAATAGCTGGAACCAAATATTTAGCTCTAATCAATTGTAACAACTGACCTCTATTCATTTCAGGAATCAATATTTTATCATATCCTGCCAACACTTCTGCTAAGTTTTTTGGAAAAGGATTGATATGATGCAAGTGCACATGTGCCACATCATGCCCTTCTGCAATGGCTTCGCGTACTGCCGTTTTGATAGAACCATAAGTCGAGCCCCATCCAAGTACAAGAAGTTTTGCTTTATCTTTTCCAGTATCGGCTTTTGCAAGAGGAATGTAGTCGGCAATCTTTTCAATTTTTGCAGCTCTCAATCTCACCATTTTTTCATGGTTAATTGCATCATACGATACATTTCCAGTTTCGTCTTGTTTCTCCAAACCTCCAATGCGATGCTCTAGTCCTTTTGTTCCTGGCTTTATCCAAGGACGAACTAAATTCTCATTGCGTTTGTATGGCAATAATGTGCCATCTGTTCCGTTAGGTTTGTCAAGAAAACTAACCTTAATAGGTTTTAATTGATCCTCTGTTGGGAAGCGCCATGGCTCCGAACCATTGGCAATGTATCCATCAGTAAGCAATATTACTGGAGTCATATGTTCTACTGCAATTCGGCAAGCTTCGTATGCAGCACTAAAACAATCTGAAGGCGAAGATGCCGCAATCACAGGGATTGAAGATTCACCATGTCTTCCATGCATTGCCATTAATAAGTCGGCTTGTTCAGTTTTAGTAGGCAATCCTGTTGAAGGGCCTCCTCGTTGAACATTTACAATCACCAATGGAATTTCAAGAATGGTTGCAAGCCCAATTGCTTCTGTCTTCAAAGCCATACCTGGACCTGAAGTGGTGGTGATAGCAAGATTCCCAGTGTAGGATGCACCAATAGCAGAACAAACGCCTGCAATTTCATCCTCTGCTTGAAATGTTTTCACACCATTTGCTTTGTATTTCGATAGTTCGTGTAAAATATCGGTAGCTGGTGTTATTGGGTAAGAGCCCAAGAACAAAGGCAATCCCGATTTTTCTGCAGCTGCTATCAAACCGATAGCGGTGGCATGATTACCAGTGATATTTCTATAATTCCCTTTTGGTAAACTAGCCGCATTAACTTTGAATCGGGTATTAAATATCTCCGTGTTATCGCCATAATCCCAGCCTGCATTCAAGGTCTTGATATTCGCTTCTGCTATATCAGGTTTCTTCGCAAATTTCTCTTTGATAAATTTCACAGTAGAATCCATTGATTTATCAAACATCCAAAATAGCAAACCAAGAACAAACATGTTTTTCGAACGCTCTACTTCTTTTGTTCCTAATCCCGATTCAGCTAAACAATTTTTAGTATGCTTAGTAATATCAATTTTGTGTACAATGTAATTATCCAAACTACCATCTTCCAAAGGATTCACATCAGGTGCGTATTGCGCTAATCCTAAATTCTTCTTATCGAATCCTGCTATGTTAGCAATAATCACTCCTCCCTTTTTCAATCGAGGTAAGTCTACTTTCAATGCAGCTGCATTCATTGCTACAAGCACATCATAAGTGTCGCCTGGAGTAAATATTTCTTTGCTTCCAAAATTTACTTGAAACCCAGAAACTCCAGCAATGGTGCCGATTGGGGCACGTATTTCTGAAGGATAATCAGGGAAAGTACTTAAATCATTTCCTAAAAGAGCTGCAGTATCTGTAAACTGCATCCCTGTCAATTGCATTCCATCTCCTGAATCTCCAGAGAAGCGCACTACCATGCTCTCCGACTCTAAGACTGTTGCTTTTTGACTCAACTCGTTTTTTAATGTTTCCATTTTAATTATTAATTTTTTTAAAACAACTTACTTGTTCCTATTAGCATTAAATACTATTTAGGACTGTGTAACGCTGCATCCTTTAAGTTGTGGATTAAGGATGTAAACTTGCCTTTTTTGCTTGTAACTCATCTTTCGATTCTAAAACATCTGTATCAGCCACGCAGCAATCAACAGGACAAACGGAAGCACATTGAGGTTCATCATGAAACCCAACACATTCAGTACATTTATCAGCCACGATGTAATAATAATCATTTGATACCGCAGCATGCGCATCGTCTGCGTCTGCCGTTATTCCGCTTTTCGAAGTAAAACTTCCAGTTACTCCTGTCTTGTCTGAGAATCTCCATTCTCCACCATTTTCATAAATTGCTCCATTCGGACACTCTGGTTCGCATGCACCGCAATTAATACATTCTTCTGTGATTTTAATAGCCATAATAATACGTTTTAAATTATGGTGTAAAGGACTAGTTATTTGAAAAGTTATTCAATGATTTTTATCATAACATTGATGACATTAATCATATTTTATGTATTTTTACAGAGATACTTTTGAGCACTTAAAAATTCAGTATGGGGTCAGTTGCATTAATTCTTTTACTATTCTGCGGAATCGCTTTCGCAGCGGGCGGAATACTTATTTCAAAAGCCCTAGCAAAAACTTCATTCAACTCTCAAAAAGGAGAAACTTATGAATGCGGTATACCAACCACTGGAACTTCTTTTATTCAATTCAATGTTGGTTATTATTTATTCGCATTAGTTTTTTTAGTTTTTGATGTGGAACTTGTTTTCATGTACCCTTGGGCAGTAGTTGTAAAAGAAGTTGGAATTCTTGCCTTCTTCGAAATTTTGGTGTTTATGTTTATATTATTTATGGGCTTATTATATGCCTGGAAAAAAGGAGCGCTGAAATGGGTTTAAAAGATAAATTAGA
>Ga0194047_10000226_pt1 | contig 37934 bp, 36 predicted proteins | sample JunL225m_MetaG_2_FD_160070 | JGI IMG/M metagenome (GOLD analysis project Ga0194047, IMG submission 160070) | Anoxic zone freshwater microbial communities from boreal shield lake in IISD Experimental Lakes Area, Ontario, Canada - Jun2016-L221-5m | ecosystem: Environmental > Aquatic > Freshwater... | reverse complement strand
AAGATCATAACTTTTCAGAGCGGCTTCATAGTCATGAGTATCTCGAAGCAGGTTGGCTCGATTAAAAAAAGCCTCAGAAAATCCTGGCTTTTGTTTAATTGCCTCATTAAAACAAATGAGGGCTCCCTCATTAGCTGATACATTTGCAAGAACCATACCTAGATTATTAAAGGCTTCTGGAAAGATAGGTTGTAAGTTAATGGCTTGCTTGTAACTTTCTGTAGCATCTTCAAATAATTCCTGTACTCTTTGTACATCACCAAGGCTCATAAAAAAGCTGGCGTTATGTGGAGAAAGTTTGATTGCTTGTTGGATTAAAGGGACTGCTTCTGAGTATTGATGACGTTGAAAAGCAATTAAACCTAAGATGTGGAACGCATGATGTTGTTTCGGATCCAATAAAATGATGTTGCTACAAATAGAATGTGCTGTATCAAACTCTCTCGTGTGATACAGAGCCAAAGCTTCATGAAGCTGATCCGAGATGAATAACGCATTATTGGACATGTTTAAATGGATCGCGATAGTTCGTTTAGGTCATTTTCAGAAGATCTTGATGAATTTTCTGTACAACAGGGGCCCAATCATAATCACTTCCCTGGCGATATAGTTTGACAGCAGAGTACCATGGCGAATCGTCACGGTCTAGGAGCCATCTAAAGCAGCCATCAAATCTTGAAAGTATCCACGTTGGTTTTCCAAGGGCTGCAGCGACATGAGCCGTCGAAGTATCTACAGTAATGACAAGATCTAAATTTTCAATAAAAGCTGCAGTATCTGAAAAATCAAAAAATAGATTAGTGAGGTCCGAAATTTGTGTATTTCCCCAGCCATGGTCTTTTAGGGCTTGTAATTCAGATTCAGGTGCAGCACCCTTTTGTAAGCTATAAAATTCAACGGGTAAATCTTTTAATGGCGATAATATTTTAAGTGATACGTTTCTACGTTGGTTAACCAGCGCAAGTTCTTTTTGGGGTCTTGCACCGCCCGCCCATACGAGACCAATTCGTAACTTGTTTTTGGGGCCTAAAATAACGCTCCAATTGTTAACTTTTTCTGGGTCAGCGTGCAGATACTTTTCGGACAAGGGGATGGTGTCTAAAGACGTATTCAATGCGAGTGGAAGGCTCATTAACGGACATCTAACATCATGTGGGGGCAAATTAATTTTAGAGCTAATAATTTGGTCTACACCTTTGAGTGTTTTAAATAGCTCAACTAAAGGAGGATCTGTTTCAAGAATGACCTTGGCACCCATACCTGAGAGTATTTGGGTATAGCGGCAAAATTGTATTGAATCACCAAGTCCTTGTTCCGAGTAGAGCAAAATTGTCTTTCCAGCAAGAGACTCTTTTCCTAACCAGAGGGGCGCTGTAAATTTAGGCATCATTTTAAAAATCTCATGACTCCAGCGCGCTTCGTAATATTCCCAACCTTGCTTGTAATCTCCTAAACTTAATAATACAAAAGCCTTATTGTGAAGAGCCTTGTAGTAATTAGGTTTTAGCTCTAAGGTTTTATCGAGTAAGCCTAAGGCTTTAGCGTGATCCTGTTTTAAGTAGTAGATAGCAGCTAAATTGAGATAGGCATCATAACTTTCTTCGATGTTCAGCGCTTGATTAAGATACTCTTCTGCGAGATCTAATTTGAAAAAATCAAGGCAGGCAATTCCTAAATGACAATAGGCTAGAGAGAAGTTGGGGTTTAATGTAATTGCTTGGTTGAAGTCATGAAGAGCCTCTTCATTTTTATTGGTGGCTAAATAGGCTAAGCCTCTATTGGTATAGGCTTCAGGATAGTTTTTATTGAGAAGAATTGCCTCGTTGTAATCCAGAATAGCTAAGTCGTACAATTCTTTTTTCTTAAATATATTGCCACGATTAAGGTAATACTCAGCATGATTTGGCTCTAGCATAATGGCTTTATTAAAAGCCAGGATTGCCTCATCGTGAAGATAGATCTCAGTCAAAATTAATCCAATATTATTGTGAGCTTGATGCATATTGGGTTGAAGTGCAATGAGGGTATTGAAAGTATCGGTTGCGCGGTCATTTTGACCATCGGCACGCAAGGCTAGCCCTTGATTAAAAAAAGCTTCTACATAGTGGGGATTAATATTAATTGCTTGTTGATAGTTATCAATAGACTCACTTAAGCGATTTAAGCTACGATAAATATTTCCGGCATTCAAATAGGCTTCTGCGAATTTTGGGTTCGCTAGCATAGACTGTTTAAAGCAATCTAAGGCATCTAAGAGTTGACCCTTGGCTTGAAGCACGATGCCCTTATTGGAGAAAGCTTGAGCATTTTTGGGGTTAAAGGCAATCACTTGGTTAAAAGAATTGATCGCTGCATCGAAGTTATTTTGTGCAAAAAAAGTATTACCTTGGTTCAGATATGCGTCTTCAAAGCGAGGGTTTAGTAAAATCGCCTTAGAGTAATTTTTGATGGCACCGTCATATTGCCCGAGTTCTTTTTGTGCATTAGCGCAGTTAAAAAAGAAGCTAGGATTATTTTGGTGAAGGCTAATAGCTTTTTCAATGAGTTCTACAGCTTTATTTAGTTCGCCGGTTTGAGTTGCAATGACTCCTAAAAGATGAAGCGAATCAAAATGATTAGGGTGGTTCAGTAAAACAGCCTCATAAAGAAGTTTTGCTTTTGACAACTGACCTTGTTGGTGCAAAGAAAATGCATATGTAAATTTTTCCGAATCACTCAGCTGTGCTTGAGAAGCTTTTGTAGATTGGATGGATTCATTCATAGTGGTGAAAATTTATTGTGTAGAAACATCGAGAAAAAGTCTACTTGATATTAAACTAAGTTGATTTCCTTATTATTTTAATAATGAAAATTTTATATGGTGGAAGCGAGGCAAAATTGCCTTTCATCCATATGTCGTTAAGGGTGCAATACAATTAAAAAATATTTTTATACACGAAAGTCTTATCATGCCAGTTAATTTTGTGCCGATTCAGGAAAAAACGCTTTATCCCATTAAAGGGCTGCAATTAGGTTATGCAGAGGCTGGGATAAAAAAACCTGGAAGAAAAGACCTTTTACTAATCACTCTTGCCCCAGGCTCTGAGGTTGCTGGTGTATTTACCCAGAATAGGTTTTGTGCTGCTCCTGTTCAAGTCTGTCAGCAAAGACTATCTCAATCATCTCAAATGCGGGCATTAGTCATTAATACCGGAAATGCGAATGCCGGTACGGGACCTCAAGGTTTAAAAGATGCCCAAAATACGACTCTCGAAGTATCTAAATTATTAGGCATTCAAGACCAAGAGGTGTTGCCCTTTTCTACCGGGGTGATCCTTGAGCCTTTGCCAATACAAAAGATTCTGGACGCTCTTCCACAAGCTATTGAAAACTTAACTGAGGATGGATGGTTTAATGCAGCCTATGCCATTATGACGACTGATACTTTGCCAAAAGCGCATTCTATTAAAGGAGTGGCCGATGGCAAGGCATTCCATGTGACTGGAATAAGCAAGGGTGCGGGCATGATTCATCCCAATATGGCAACGATGCTTGGGTTTATGGCAACCGATGCTAAGGTCAATGGGATGCTTTTGCAACAGCTCACAAAAGAAGTGACGGATTTATCTTTTAATGCCATTACGATTGACGGAGACACATCGACAAATGACTCCTTTATAGTGATGGCCACAGGCCAAGGACAGCTTGTCATTGAGAGTGAGCATAGTTCTGGTTATGCCTTGCTAAAAGCTGCTTTATTAGAGACAGCACAGCAACTTGCTCAGATGATTGTTCGTGATGGAGAGGGGGCGACTAAATTCATCACTATTCATGTTAAGGGTGGCAAATCCTTAGAAGAGTGCAAACTCGTTGGCGAGGCTATTGGGCATTCTCCTTTGGTTAAGACTGCTTTTTTTGCAAGTGATCCGAATTTGGGAAGAATTTTGGCAGCGGTAGGATATGCTGGTATTGCAGATCTGGATGTGAGTCATGTCCAATTGTGGTTGGGGGAAGTTTGGGTGGCCAAGGATGGCGGTAGAAATCCAGAATATAAAGAAGAAGATGGCCAAAGGGTGATGAAAGAAGCTGAAATAGTAGTAACTCTAGAATTAGGACGTGGCAAAGTAGAACGTACAATGTGGACTTGTGACTTTTCACATGAATATGTATCCATCAACGCTGACTACCGCTCTTAAGTTAAATAAAAATATTATGTCCCAAAAATTAGACCAATTTATAGAACAATTAGAAGTATTTTTCCCAAAGCAACTCACAGAAGATGATTGGCAAAAATATGTCGCATTTAGGTGGCAAAGGCGTCAAAGTATCTTGGGTAGCTTGGGTTTTTTAAAGCCTATAAAGCACTTATCTGACATTAACTTTGACGATTTGCAGGCTATTAGTCGTCAAAAAGAGCTAATTCTATCTAATACACGGCAATTTGTTAAAGGTAAACCCGCAAATAATGTACTTTTGACGGGAGCTAGAGGAACAGGTAAATCCTCTTTAATTAAAGCCTGTTTAAATGAATTTTCTAGTCAAGGACTAAGGCTAGTAGAGATCGACAAAGAACACTTGGCAGATTTGCAAGATATCACAGAAATTTTGTCAGAACGAGTAGAAAAGTTCATTATTTTTTGCGATGACCTCTCCTTTGAAGAAGGTGAATCTGGGTATAAGGCTCTCAAATCAGCGCTAGATGGTTCACTCTCGGCTCAAATTGATAATGTGCTAATTTATGCGACATCAAATCGTCGCCACTTGCTCCCTGAATACATGAAAGATAACGAATCTTATCAACACACACAAGATGGGGAAATTCACCCGGGTGAGGTGGTGGAGGAGAAGATATCTCTTTCGGAAAGATTTGGCTTGTGGGTATCCTTCTACCCACCGAAGCAAGATGAATACTTAGAGATTGTTGCTCACTGGCTTAGGCATTTTGGCTCTTCAGAAGAATTGATAAAACAAGCTCAGCCAGATGCCCTTGTTTGGGCATTAGAACGAGGCTCTAGGTCAGGGCGTGTGGCGTGGCAGTTTGCAAAGCATTGGGCTGGAAACAGATAAAAATGGCGACATCCCGAGAAGTGGTGGAGGTTGCTGTAGGAGTTATACGTAAAGATCAAGAATTTCTGTTAGCAAAAAGACCAGAGGGAAAGCCCTATGCAGGATTTTGGGAGTTTCCAGGGGGGAAACTAGAAAAAAATGAAACCATTGAAAAGGCTTTAAATAGAGAGCTTCAAGAAGAGTTAGGTATTGAGGTCGTAAAAAGTGTTGCATGGGAAATCATTGAACATGATTATCCCCACGCATATGTCAGACTCAATTTATTTCAGGTAACCCTATGGTTGGGTGATCCGACAGGTCTAGAAGGCCAGGATGTCAGCTGGCAAAGGCTAGGTGACTATAAGACGGGTAGTAAAGAAGATAATCAGTTAAAACCGCTATTACCTGCCACAGTAACAATTATAGAAATGCTCTTAGAGGATATGGACTAAGTTTTATAAATTACAAAGCATTAGTTTGAAGTTAATGCGCTCAGTAATAGCTTGAGGTTTTTTATTGCTAGAGTTTTGCAAAAAGCGAATCCATAGCATATGTTTATTAGCGCTAATCTCAGGTATCAAATCATTTTGAGTGATTTCGACACGCGATAATTGGTAGGTTCTACCTGAAAGCATTTGTTGAAACGAGCCATTTTCAGCAATAAAGTCATGACTATCCCCAGATTGCCTAAGAAGGCGCAAATAGAGCTGACAAGTAGCTCTCCATCCAGAAAACGCAGGCATAAACGACTGTAATTGCTCACGTCTGACATCAGCATCCAGTTGCTGCCAACTATAAAAACTTGGGATATCAATTGGGCTTGTTCCGCCAGGAACGTTTAAACGAGAGCGAATAATACCAAGCCACTCACTCTCATTAATCAGGGTATTTGGTTTTCCGATCAATTGGTTGATCGATCTCCAACACTCTTCAATTTCAGAAATAGTATTGTTCAAGGTAGATAGATCGACAGCAGCGTCAGAGCGAAACGAAATTAAAAGATTTTTTTGCCGTTCTAATTCTTTAAGAAGACTGGCTTTGAGATCAGCACGAGAGGTCACATCACCAATTTCAAAAATAAGAGAAATCGCAGTGAGGTGGAATTCGGGATCATTGGCTTGTAAAAAAATATCCAAGCGACGAAATAAATATTCAAGCCGTAAGAGGCTACGAACAGTTTCGTTAAATGGATATTCGTATATGATCAAAATGAATAGAACTTAAAGAAAATTGAATAAACTAAAGTATAAGTGAAACTAGGGATAGATACACCATAATTCCTACATCGATAATAGCTTTAAAACATTACACAAGAGTAACAATTTTTTCATGGATTTCCCTAACTCCTGAACGGAGATCATCTAAAGAGCCATTATTGTCAATAATGAAATCTGAATGCTCAAGGCGAAACTCTCGTGATGCTTGAGTATTAATAATTTTTTGGATCATTTCTACGGTTAATTGACTTCTTGCTTGCACCCTACTGATTTGGGTATCCTGACTGGAGTCAACCGTAATAATTTTAAAAAAACGACCCTCCCAACGAGATGATTCAAATAACAGGGGGATCATATGCAATATGTAGGGAGGTTTAAGAAGTTGGGCTTTAGCTATCGCCTTTTGGCCTTCTTGTTGAATCAAAGGGTGGGTTATCGATTCAAGCTTTTTAAGTTGGCCCGGTTGGTTAAAAACCAAGTCTCTCATTAGGGGTCTATTTAAAGAACCATCGTCACTAATGAACTCGGATCCAAAAGCTCTTCGAATTGACTCAATGGCCAAGCCATGAGGTGATGTTATTTGATGGGCGAGGGCGTCGCTATCGATGATAAAGGCGCCTAAATGGCTAAAAAATTCAGCAGCAGCACTTTTTCCGCTGCCGATTCCGCCCGTCAAGGCAATTTGAGGAATATTTAAAGGTGTAGACATCTAAACTATAAGAAAGAAGAAATTAGCTCGCTATTAAAAGTTTTAAGCAAAACAGCAAAAGAAGCAACAATACATAAAAAGGGACCAAATGGGAAAGGCTCATTCTTGGTTAAGCTTTTTAAGTTTAACCAAATTAATCCACCAACTAATCCTAAGATAGCAGAAAAGAAAAGTATGGGTAACACTATTTGCCACCCCAATGTTGCTCCTATCCCAGAAAGTAACTTAGCGTCACCCATACCGAGGCCATGTTTTTTTGAGATAAGAAAATAAAAAACATCAATAAAGTATATTAAAAAATAACCCAATAGGGCCCCATAAAAAGAATCTAAGTAGCTACAAAATTTATCAGGGGACAACAGGTTCCATGAAAAACCAAGAATAATAAGTGGAATAGTAATGATATTTGGCAAGATGAATGTGCGGAAATCAATCCATGAGAGCAGTGCTAGACATGAAATGAAAAATAGACAATAAATAATCATCAAGCGATCTCTCCTAATTTAAATAAAGGAAGGTAGAGCGAGATCACCATGCCGCCGACAATCAGGCCAATAAATCCCACGAGAAGAGGTTCTAACATTTCCAAAAGAACTGACAATGAGGCGTCTAATTTTTTGACATGATGAGAAGCTAAAAAATACAACATCCTCACGAGTTCTCCAGAATCTTCACCGACTTTAATTAATTGCAATGTATTAGTTGAAAAGAAAATCTTGGAAGGATCAGAAAGCTTAAGAGCATCATGAACAGAAAATCCTTTAATTAAATAATTATAAATTTGAGCGCTGAAATCATGAATAATCCAGTCATCAGTGCACCTGGCACTTATTCTGATGGAATCGATTAAAGGCAGTCCTGCTTCTTGAAGTGAAGCTACAGTTGTTGACCAACGAGCAATGGTGGCAAAGCGAGTGAGCTTCCCAAAAAAAGGTATGGATAGAAAAATACGATCAACCCATTTCTGGAAATTTATAGAAAAACTCCAGAAGGAGAGAAAAGAAATGAAGATCAAAAATACAAGTAATAAAAAGTGTAAAGAGTAGTAACGCGCCATCCGTGACAAGTTTAGGATCATTTGCGTTGGTTTGGGAAGCTGCGCATTAAAGCCGTTAAATACTGTTTCAAATGTAGGGACAACCCAGATGAGCATTGCGCTCACCATGAATAAACTTAAAAATAAAATACAAGTAGGATAAGTAAAAGCTTTTTTAACCTTGGCTTTAGTTGTTTCCTGGCTAGATAGTTCATTAGAAATTTTTTCTAAAACAAAGCTCAGGGTTCCGGAATGTTCACCTACTTCGATTAGACCGCAATAAAAAGCGTCAAAGCCTTCAGGTGAATTTCGTAAGCTAGTAGAAAATGGAATGCCCTCATTTAATTCTTGAAGAATTGAATCAAGCCAGTGTGACTTCTTGGTAGGAAAGCCTGAGCGAATCATTTCAAGGCATTGCAAAAGTGGAACACCTGCTTCAAGTAATGTTGAAAGTTGCAATGTGAAAAATTGTTGTTGTGTGCTGTTCATAAAGTCGCACCAATTTTTGATTCGATCTCCTTTTGTGTCGTAACTCCAAGACTGACTAAATGTGAGGCATTTTCAAAAAGCTCTCGCATACCGTACGATTTAGCTAAAGTAAGAAGATCGCAGGGGTGGTACGAGGTATTGAGCATTTGCCTCATTTTTGGGTAAAAGGGCATAACTTCGTGAACAGCTAGGCGACCTCGAAAACCCAGACCTGCACAGAAAGAGCAATTTGAGCTTAATGAAACAATACATTTTGTACATCGTTTACGGATTAAACGCTGAGCTGTAATACCCAAGAGACTACTTGCAAGAAGATCTGAGTTACAACCCAGATTGTTAAGTCGACTTAAAGTAGCAATGCAACTGTTGGTATGTAATGTTCCAAGTACAAGATGACCAGTTTGCGCAGCTTGCAAAGCAATTTTGGCTGTACACTCATCACGAATTTCACCAATCATGATAATGTCTGGATCTTGCCTAAGCAGTGCTCTGAGCGCTTTAGGAAAATCTAGTCCAACTTTCTCATTAATTGAAACCTGATTAATGCCAGCTAATTTAATTTCAGCAGGATCTTCCACAGTAGATATATTTCTTGAGCCATTATTTAAAGACTTTAAGAGGCTATATAAAGTGAGAGTTTTTCCACTTCCCGTAGGTCCAGTAATTAAAATCAAACCTTGCGGAAACTCTAATAAGGACTGTATAGCTTTTAACTGCCAATCATCAAAGCCAAGATTAGAAATATGAAGGTTCTCATCCGAATGAGGTAAAAGTCTAACGACTATTTTTTCTCCATAGATCATAGGAAGTGTAGATACTCTGCAATCGACGTTTGTTTTATGGGAATGATTGAGTTCAGTGATAAAACTAAATCTGCCATCTTGAGGAAGTCGTTTCTCAGCGATGTCTAATTTAGATGAAACCTTGATATGGGCAATCAAATGATCGTGTGAAGAAGCAGATATCTTTTTATGAGTCACTAAATCTCCATCGATTCGAAAGCGAATCAAGGTAGAGAGTTGGTGAGCTTCAATATGGATATCTGTGGCTCGTTGTGAAATTGCTATTTGAAGTATTTCTTGCCACAGATGAATGATGGTTGAATCATTCTGAATGAGCATAGCGATTAGATTTTACAAGAGAAGATGGAGGTCGATGAATGCGAACCATTTTGATGGATTGTTGATCAAATTGAATTATTTCCATAACGCAATCGGCAATTTTGATACTGACATTGTTATCTGGTATCTCTTCTAGGGTATCTAAAAGAAGCCCATTGAGAGTTCTAGGCCCATCTGTAGGTAAATTGAGTTGGAGCAATCGATTCAAATCACGAAGACTAAAAGAACCAGAGGCCAGAAAGGTCCCGTCTTCTAACCACTGAGGGTTATTTGTCAGGCTTGGAAGGGAAGTTGTAAATTCACCAATCAGTTCTTCAACAATATCTTCGATAGTAATAAGTCCAAGAACGATCCCATATTCATCGACTACTAATCCAATGCGCTGTTGCAAGTCTTGAAAAAAATGGATTTGTTGTAAAACTTGTGTGCCACTTGGAATAAAGTAGGGTTCCAATAATAGGGATTTGAACTGCTCATGGCTAATTTCCTTGTCCCCAATTAATGAAATTGCTTTTCTGACAGAAAGAATTCCTATCACACGATCAGGATCAGAATCAGTAGTAGGAAGGTTATGGTGATAGCTTGTTTCTAATTGATGGATGACTTCATCAATTGGGCGTGATAGATCAAGCGTTTCCATTCGAGCGCGTGGCGTCATGACATCGTCTACAGTGATGTTTTCGAGATTGAAGAAATTGACCAGAATATCTCTATGGTGACTTGGAATAAAGTGGCTGGTCTCGAGGACTAAGCTTCTCAATTCTTCTGGGGAGAGCCTGCCGTGATTAGATTTTCTAGTATCTAGGCGCATTACTCTGAGAAGTGCTGTTACAAATAAGTTAACAAACCAGACCAGGGGCGTCATTAACCAGACGAGGGGTCGGATGATCCAGCTTACGCGAGAAGCAATCGGATCAGGAAAAGCTGCTCCAATTATTTTTGGAGTGATTTCACAAAAAATAATAATCATAAAAGCTACGATAGCTGTAGTCATCGATATGACGGATCCACTATTGCCGAAAAGATGAACAGCTATACCAGCGACTAATACAGGCACAAAAGTATTAATCACATTATTGCCAATTAGAATTACGGATAATAATTCTTCTGTGCGATTCAATAGCTCAGTTGCAAATTTTGATCCTTGGCTACCTTTATTAGCGAGGTGCTTCAGTCGGTGGCGGTTTGCCGCCATCATGCTAGTTTCTGTAATAGAGAAAAAAGCCGAAAAAACTAACAGTAAAACTACGAGGGCTACTTGAGCCCACCAAGGCCACGCCTCGAGTAAAGAGTCCATATCAGTCTTTCAAAAATAGAAAATGTTTAGAAAACTATATCAAATCATCACTAAAAGGTTAAGTGATGATTTGTCAGGAAATTCGTAAAGACTGATAGGCAAATTTAACCTTTAGTTAAATTAGTTTCAAAAAAATCCAGAGTTCTTGAAAATGATAATTTAGCAGCCTCTTCATTATAGGATGCTCGTTGATCGCAATTAAACCCATGATGGGCCTCATATATCCATGTTTCTACTGCAGGTTGAGCTAATTTAAAGCCTTCAACGCTGTCCATAGGGATGTAACTGTCCTGAGTGCCAAAGTGCGCTATGACAGGGCAGGTTGGCTTGAGATCCTTTTCATTTGGAATACCTCCACCATAAAAACAACCAGCTGCAGATAAACCCTCTAAAAGACAGGCGCTCCTCCAAGTCAAAAGACCTCCCCAGCAATAACCAAAAATACCAACTTTGCCTGCCTTTTTAGATTCGTTAATCGCTGCTTGAATATCAAGTAGGACCGCTTGGTTTTCTAGAGCATCAACCGCAAGCTTAAGGGCAAAACCATCTTTCATATCAGTCTCAGAATAGCCCAAGTCAACATTTTTTTGTACCCGGCTCATTGTTGGCACTGCAATGACTAAATATCCATGGGAAGCATAGCGATCTGCAACATCCCGGATATGAGAGTTAACGCCAAAAATTTCTTGGAGCAAAACTAAACCGCCTTTAACTTCAGAAGGTGGTGACGAGATGTAGGCGTCAAATTGATGACCGTCAGCGGCTACTAGGGAAACAAAGTTATTCATGGTTAATCCTCTTCAAATATGTATTAATTTAGTGTAACTTACTGTCATGAAGAAAATCTTTGCCATTGAAAAAAAACACAGTAAAGACATACCATTTTCAGCGGTGTTGGCAACCCCATTTGGAAAAATTGGCATAAAGACAATAGATGAGGATGGTCACCAAAATCTTTATGAAATTAACTATCTCTCAGAAAGCCAAGTCCTGATAGCACCCCAGAATACTTTATCTAAAGAGGTGATTAAACAAATAAAAGCCTATTTAAAAGACCCAGAGTTTCAATTTGAAGTCCCGTTATCAATTCAAGGAACTTTTTATCAAAGAAAGGTATGGGAGCAAATAAGCAAAATTCCTACGGGTCAAACGATAACTTATGGATCAATTGCAAAAATAATTAGAAGTGGACCGCGAGCAATTGGTGGGGCCTGTGGAGCAAATCCTTTCCCATTAATCATCCCCTGTCATAGGGTTGTTTCTGCTGCAGGATTAGGCGGATTTGTAAAAGAGAACAAACAAGGCTACTATCGCGATATCAAGGGTTGGTTACTAAGGCACGAGAAGGCTTTGGTATAGCCTGTTGATTTTAAAAAATGGACTAACGAAAAATTAAATGAGGAGATCTTAGATGCTAGTTTTGTGTGGCTTTGCATTTAGTAATTACTACAACAAGGTGAAGTTAGCGCTCATGGAAAAATTAATACCTTTTGAAGAGGAATTGATTTGGACGGGTAAGCCAGCTTTTGAAGCAGGATCCCCGCTGGGGAAAGTACCATTCTTAAAAACACCTCAAGGAATAATCTCAGAGTCTGATGTGATTCTTGAGTATCTAGAGCAGCAGTACCCTGATGTACCCCTAATCCCAAGAGATCATTTTCAGGCTGCAAAAGTCAGAGAGATCAATACATACCTGAACTTGCATCTTGAATTAAGTGCCAGAAGTATCTATCCAGAAGCATTTTTTAAGCGCCCTGTTTCTGAAGAAGTCAAAGCAAGTGCACAAAAAAACTTAAAGCGTTTTATTCCGGTGCTTAATGAACTGGCAGCGTATACACCCTATATTGCTGGGGATCAATTCACAATCGCAGATTGCTCAGCTATTGTTCATTTTCCTTTGATTTCATTAGCCACAAAGTTAATTTATGGGGAAGACATGCTAGCAGCAACTCCAGCCAAAGAGTATTCAGACCGGATGAAAAAAATGCCATCCATGATCAAAATAAATGAAGATCGGAAGGCGAACCAAGTACTTTTAATGGAAAAGCTAGCGCCTAAACCTGCGTAAAAAAAGAACGTGGCTTTTGTGTCTCTTAAGAATATGCCTTTAGTGGCTTGATTGGCTTTAGTTTTTAGACTTTGAAACTGTTAGAATGACAAATCACTTAAAAAATAAACATAAATGCAACGACTTATTTTCTTTGCACACCAAATCGATAAATTATCTGACTTCTTTGGCGTAGTTGCCAAATGGGCAGTTTTTCTATCGTGCTTTATTAGTGCAGGAAATGCAGTGATTCGCTATTTGTTTGACTATAGCTCTAACTCTTGGTTAGAAATTCAATGGTATATGTTTGCAGCCTGTGTCATGCTCGGCTCAGCCCAAGTGCTGCGTGTCAATGAACATGTTCGAGTTGATGTGTTTTATGGTCGCCTAAGTAGCCGCACTAAAGTAAAGATTGATATTTTTGGATTACTTTTCTTTTTAATACCAGTCATGTTTTTGATGTTTTATTTATCATTTCCACTTTTTCTTAAGATGTTTTTATCCGGGGAAATGTCAAATAGTGCTGGTGGACTGATTCGCTGGCCTGCGATGCTCATGCTGCCATTAGGTTTTGCCATATTGATTCTCCAGGCACTAGCAGAAATTATTAAACGAGTTGCTTGGCTTAACAATCGCTATCAAATGGATATTCATTACGAAAGACCTTTGCAATGAGTATGGAAAATTTTGCACCCCTGATGTTTGCGGGGCTAATTTTAATTATGCTCATCGGCTTTCCGGTAGCTTTTTCGCTTTCGGCCTTAGGGCTATTGTGCGGTCTCATTGCAATAGAAATGCACTGGTTTCCTGCTGCGTTCTTAACTGGATTGCCTTTGAATGTATTTGGGATTTTATCCAATGATTTATTGCTGGCGATTCCCTTTTTCACTTTAATGGGAACAATCCTAGAGCGATGTGGCTTAGCCGAAGATATGCTGGACTCAATGGGGCAGCTATTTGGTCCGATGAGAGGCGGCTTAGGATATTCGGTCATTATTGTTGGATTTATTCTTGGCGCCATTACTGGAACTGTTGCTGGGCAAGTCATTGCGATGGCGATGATTTCATTGCCGGTAATGATGCGTTATGGATATAACATGCGGTATGCAACTGGAGTTCTTGCTGCTTCTGGAACGATTACACAGCTTGTCCCGCCATCTTTAGTTCTAGTGGTCATGGCTGATCAGCTAGGCAAGTCTGTTGGTGATATGTATAAGGGCGCATGGGGCCCATCAATTTTACAAATCATACTTTTTGCGCTATATACCTTTGTCTTAACTCGGATCCGTCCGAATGATTTACCTGGCATACCAAAAGAAGCGAGAACTCTCTCGGGTTGGAATCTTTGGAAAAAATGTTTAAGAGGGATTATCCCCTCCGCTATTCTGATATTTGCGGTATTGGGGAGTATGGGGGGCTTACCTGGCATTAATATCGCCATAGCCACACCAACAGAAGCTGGCGCTATGGGGGCTGTAGGGGCGTTTATCTTGGCAGCTATCCATCGTAGGTTAAACCTTGACATCATTAAAGAAGGCCTAACAAATACCATGCGAATTACTGCAATGGTAGTTTTCATTTTGATTGGTTCCCGCGTTTTTTCTCTTGTTTTCCAAGGGGTCGATGGCGCCAAATGGATTGAGCATCTTTTAAGTAATCTTCCAGGGGGGCAGGTCGGCTTCTTAATCGTTGTTAATGTATTTATATTCTTTCTGGCCTTCTTCTTAGATTTTTTTGAGATCGCGTTTATTATTTTGCCGATGCTAGGACCGGTGGCAGAAATGATGGGCATTAATATGATTTGGTTTGGGGTGCTACTTTGCGTCAATATGCAAACGAGCTTTATGCATCCCCCCTTTGGCTTTGCCCTCTTCTATTTAAGAGGAATCTCTGACACCTTATTTAAAAATGGCTCACTCCCTCGTAAAGTTGAATCTAAAGATATCTATTTAGGGGCTATTCCGTGGGTATTGTTACAGCTTCTTCTAGTAGTTATTGTGATTTTTGTTCCTCAAACGGTGACTGTATTTCTGGATAAGGAAGTGACGATAGATCTAAAAACTATTCAATTAGAAGCGCCACCTGAGGATTCGCCGAATTCATCTGATCAATCAGACAAGTCAATGATGGATGATCTCATGAAAGAATATAAGAAAAATTGAGTGACAATGTGTTGTCCTCGAAAACCGGCCCATCATTTCCGGTAACAATCAAAATCATAGCGACACTATTGATGCTTTGCCTTCTTATGTTGGGGGTTAAAGTCTACTTAGGATCACCAAATAGTCATATGAGGTGGGAGCTGTATATTGGCGCTTTACTACCAATAGGCGTATGTTTTTTAGGGTATGTGGGTATTCTTAAAAGTACGACAACAATAACTCATGAAAAGATTGTGCAATCGTGGATTTTTCCTAAGACCGTTTATTTAAAAGATATTAGCCAAATCAAGTTAATACATATGCCTCATTTTGAGTGGGTAGTTATCCCAAGAGTGATAGTAAGATCGAAGCATGGTGTTCAAGTTTTTCAAACCGCTCATCCAGATGTTCTAGCGGCTTTTAAGTTGCTAGCTTACGGAATAAAAAACCCCGAAAGATAATCGATCTTACGGGGCTTTTAGTAATGCGCTGAGGGTTATTTAAAGCTTCGCATTTTGCATATAGCCATCATATGCTGCTTCAGCAAAGCGGAACCACTGGTTAGTTTCTTTTCGGAAATTAGAGTAATCCGCAAAGACTTTTTTCCATTGTGGATTCTTAGCATTTAAATCTGCATAAACTGCCTCAGTATGCTTAAATGCTTCATCCATCAGTGGTTTAGGGATTCTATTGAGCTTAACGCCGTTAGCAACCAACTCTTTTAAAGCTAGAGGATTACGTGCATCGTACTTGGCAAGCATGTCGGTGTGAGCATACGCTGCTGCACATTCAATGATAGCCTTATTTTCAGCTGATAGTCCTGCGAATGCCTTAGCATTTACATAAAGGGACAATTGTGGACCGCCTTCCCACCATGCTGGAAAATAATAATTCTTAGCCACTTTATAAAATCCAAGTTTTAAGTCATCATACGGTCCGACCCATTCAGCTGCATCTATCGTACCTTTTTCAAGGGCTTGATAAATTTCGCCACCAGGAATAGATTGCGGAACCACACCCATACGGGACATGACCTCACCAGCCAGATTTGAAATACGCATTTTGAGACCTTTGAGGTCTTCAAGGGTTTTAATTTCTTTGCGGTACCATCCGCCCATTTGAACACCCGTATTCCCGCAGGGGAAGTTAATGATGTTGTAATTGCTGTAAAACTCACGCATTAATCTCATTCCATTACCTTCATACATCCAAGAAGTCATTTGGCGAGCATTTAAGCCAAAAGGAATAGAGCAATCAATTGCAAAAGTAGGATCTTTTCCATAAAAATAGTAAGGAGCGGTATGAGCGCATTCAACCGTTCCTTGTTGAACGCCATCAACCACACCAAAGGCGGGCATGAGTTCTCCAGCGGCATGTGTTGAGATTACAAAGCGTCCACCGGAGAGTTCGCCAACTTTTTTAGCGAAAGTTTCAGCTGCTCCGTAAAGGGTGTCTAAAGGTTTTGGAAAGCTAGAAGCTAGTCTCCATCTAATATTTGCATTTTGTGCATGAACTGCTGGTGCCATGCTTGCAGCGAGAATTCCTGCAACCCCACTAGTACCGGCTATGAATTTACGGCGATCCATAAAAAGCTCCTTTGTGATTATCTTTATAAATTTAGGCAATAACGAATTAAGATATTAAAGGAAATAAAAAAAAATAACAAAAATATAAGGGCTTAACCTTAGTCGGTTTAAGATATTAGTTAAATTAATCTAATTGAAAAGAAATCATGACCCAAAAAATAAAAACAACTATTGCTGGTAGTCTGCCTAAACCTGCTTGGTTAGCTGAGCCAGAGAAATTATGGGCGCCATGGCAATTACAGGGTGAGGCCCTATCCCAAGCTAAACATGATGCAATGCGTTTAGCCGTGGATGACCAGCTTCGAGCAGGGATTACAGTCATTGGTGATGGTGAACAAACTAGGCAGCATTTTGTGACCACTTTTATTGAAAGTCTAAATGGCGTGGATTTTGTTAACCGTAAGACAATTCGCATTCGGGACCGATATGATGCCGCTGTGCCAGTCTTAGTGGACAAAGTTTCTCGTGGAAAACCCCTATTTGTGGAGGATGCCAAAAAATTGAGGTCTTTAACCAAGGGGCCCATCAAATTCACCCTCCCTGGACCGATGACGATGATTGATACTATTTATGACGATTATTATCATAGTCGTGAAAAATTAGCTTGGGCCTTTGCTGAAATTTTGAATGAAGAAGCGAAAGATTTGGCAGCAGTTGGTGTAGATGTGATTCAGTTTGATGAGCCAGCTTTTAACGTATTTTTTGACGATGTTAAAGCATGGGGAGTTAAAACTCTTGAAAGAGCAGCGCTTAATTTGAAATGTAAAACAGCAGTACATATTTGTTATGGCTACGGGATCGAAGCTAATAACAAATGGAAAGAGACTCTGGGTAATGAATGGCGTCAGTATGAATCTGTTTTCCCGTTACTAGCTAAAAGCACGATTCAACAAGTCAGTCTAGAGTGTCAAAACTCTAGGGTGCCCATGGAACTCATCGGTTTGTTAAAAGGTAAAGATGTTTTAGTGGGTGTGATTGACGTAGCTAATCACAAGATTGAAACGCCAGAGCAAGTAGCTAATGTTCTTAGACAAGCAATGAAATATGTGGACATTGAGCATATTCAGGGATGCACTAATTGTGGCATGGTCCCTTTGCCAAGAGAGGTCGCTACTGCAAAACTCCAAGCCTTGGTTGCAGGTGCTGAGTTGCTCAGTAAAGAACTGAGCTAGAAGATCTGTTGATCAAACCGCAATTTCAGCGGTTTGATTCATTTTGGGATGAAGGCCGAGTTCTTTTAGAAGAAGGAGATCTTCCTGCGCTTCTGGGTTGCCAGTGGTTAAAAGTTTTTCGCCGTAAAAAATAGAGTTTGCACCAGCCATAAAGCACATCGCCTGAACTGCACGGCCAAGTGCTTGTCGCCCTGCGGAGAGTCTGACGCGTGCCTTTGGCATGGAAATGCGTGCGATTGCAATTGTTCTTACAAACTCTAGGGGATCGAGTGGTTCTTGATGCTCTAAAGGTGTTCCGGCAACCGGTACTAAGTGGTTGATAGGAACTGATTCTGGGTAGGGATTTAAGTTGGCTAAGCGAGAGATCAGACTTGCGCGTTGACGTCTTGTTTCCCCCATGCCAATAATGCCACCACAGCAAACAGACATTCCAGAATGCCTGACGTGGGTCAGCGTATCAATACGATCTTGATATTCGCGAGTTTTAATGACGGCACCATAAAAATCTTCACTGGTGTCTAGGTTATGGTTGTAATAATCAAGTCCAGCATCTTTAAGCGCTTGCGCTTGCGTCGCTTCCAACATACCTAGGGTGGCGCAAGTTTCCAATCCAAGGGCTTTCACTTCACGAACCATTTCAGCGACTTTTTCGATATCACGGTCTTTGGGTTCGCGCCAAGCCGCGCCCATACAAAAGCGATTAGACCCAGCTGCCTTTGCAGACTTAGCAGCCTCGAGAACTTCTTCTAACTCCATGAGTTTTGTAGCAGTTACTCCAGTATGGTACCGGGCTGCTTGAGGGCAATAACCACAATCTTCAGGGCACCCACCCGTTTTAATTGATAGGAGCGTGGCTAATTCAATATCTCCTTCTGGAAAAAATGTCTGATGTGTCTTTGAGGCAAGGGTCATGAGGTCATTAAAGGGAAGTTCATACAAAGCTTCAACTTCTTGAATAGACCAAGACTTAGATGAATTTAAAGAATGAGTTGTGTTCATAAAAAGATTTTACTGCGAAGATTTAGAAGGGTTGATTTTATCTGCGATTGGGGTCAAGATACGTCCAATTTTCTTGGCAGCATAATCAGAAATATGGTCGCTATAGCTATATAAAAAATTTCTACCTTCGCTTATAGAGCAAAGGTTAGCTGTTACATCACACAAAAGAGGGGCGGTATCGATCACTTCAAGTTGTGGATGTTTAGTTTTAAGGCGATCGACCCAATCCCGATAAGCTTTAGTGCCAGAGATATGCTCCTGATAACTCACCTGACAATAGGGATTAGCTTTTCTAAGGAAAAATTGATTAAGAAAGTCCGAAGGAGTAAGACCACCACTAATACAGCTTGTCGGATCAGGAAAGGTTGGGTTATCAATCACAAAGATAATTCGCTTACCCGCTGACTCGAGGGTAGTGATAGCTTCATCGTAAACCACAAACTGAGTATCTGGATCTCCGCCTGGGATGATGAGGCCAGTAGATTTATCGATAGGGTAGATTCCGCGCATGGCCATCGTAATAGCTACAACATGAATAGAAGGGATCTTGCCGATGATGTTAAAAACTTTCTTACTATCGATATACGAGGGGTTGTCTAATGCTGCATTGATAGGGGGTGGATGGACGCCGTCGACTAAAAGCCACCTTCCCTTTTCTGAAGATACTTGAGTTAGTCCATAAAAAAGGGCTTCAGCTTTACTATCCCCCAGCATAGCGTATTGCACGTTGCCTCTGATGTCCTCAAAGCAGTCAAGATGTGAAGGAATCTGCTCCGAGATAGAACACTTTTTCAAAAGGGAATCTTTGTCTTTGCCAAGAACCATGGATAAAGGGTCAGCGCTCATCATGTTGGGGTGACGTCCTTTAAATCCATCTTTTTTACGTAAAACAATTCCGCACGTCAAAAGAGCCAACATAGCTGCAATAAGTCCCCAAACGACAATAGATTTTTTAGATAAACGTAGAGGCTTTTCAATCAAAATATAAGTTAAATAAGCCAGTACACCACTGAGGATGAGCAAGGTTATTCGTAAACCTACTGAAATAGTTTGACCTTCTAAAATTCTTGCAAAAGATAATAGTGGCCAGTGCCAAAGGTACAGCGGATAACTAATGAGACCAATCCAAACGAAAAATTTAAACGAAAGAAGCTGGCTTACAGAATAAGGCTGCCGACCTAAGGTTGTTGTACCCGAATAAATTATCCCAAAAGCGCCAAGGCATGGCAAAAGGGCGTAATAGCCTGGGAAAGGGGTGTTTTCATTGAAAGTAAAAATCGCAATAAAGATGCAGCATAAGCCCAGCCACCCAGCAATCAGAGTCAACTTACGATCACCAATATGTGAGAGGTTAGGACGAAGTGCCAAAGTGCCACCTAGCGCCAATTCCCAAAAGCGGGTTAATGGTGAGTAAAAATCAGCGACAGGGTTTTTTCCCAATTGAAATAGGCTAAATCCGAGAGAGAGCAATAAGAGGAGGACACAAAACCACCATAGTGAATGTAAGTTTGATTTCAGTATTCGCCAGCCCAAGAATAGGACTGCAGGCCAGATGACATAAAACTGTTCCTCAACACCTAGAGACCATAGATGTAATAGTGGTTTGAGGATTGCTTCTTTATCAAAATACCCAGCCTCCTTCCAGAAGATGAAATTTGGAATAAAACCAGCGCTAGCAGCAATATGCGTACCGAGTTGTTCATATTCTTGGGGGGTCATGATGACCCAACCCAGCAATAGAGACAAGGATAAAACAAGACAAAGGGCTGGGAAGATACGTTTAATGCGACGTCGATAAAAAGTTTTTAGGCTAAAAGAGTCGCCAATTAAATCATTTTTAATTAAGGATGATATTAAAAATCCCGAGATTACAAAAAATACGTCAACACCAACAAATCCACCCGGAATGAGATGTGGGAAGGCATGAAAAATCAGGACAGACAATACTGCAAGCGATCGTAGTCCATCGATATCTGGGCGGTAAGTGTTTGTATTCATTTCATAGATCAATAAGTTTCAGTTAGAATTTTCTCATTAATATGCAATAAGACAAAAATAATGAAAAAAAATACACAAAGCTGCATCTCGAAATTATTGTTCCTGGTGGGTTTAGCACTATTGCCCCTTTCTTCTTTTGCTCAGACAAACTTTAATCAAAAGCCAAAAGAGGTTGAACAAAAACTGACGGTGATGAACCGAGATTTAGCGGTATTTCGTGCAAGTCTTGCTGGCACCTCTCCAGAAAAAAGGGTAGAGAGGGCAAAGGAGCGCTTTAGTCACATTCAAACGGCAGAGTTAGATTCGCCTATTAAAGCTATCCCCTTTGAACTTACCCAGGATAAGGGAGTGCAATTTCAGTTGGGCGATCGACTTTTATTTTCACTGATTGAAAAAGATGTTGAGCCTGACGCGACAGGTAATTTTGATCTTTTGGTTAAAGAGACTATTACTAAGTTAGAAGAATTGCGTGATGCCAAATTAGCGCAACTGCAATATCCCTATATGTTTAATCAAGTGTTGACTGTGATCCTTGCCACAGCCACTCTCATTATTTTGATTTGGATTGTTAGGGTAGGTCTGGGTCGTTTATCCAAATATCTTTTAATTAAATGCCATCAGTTATCTAAGAATGTGGGCGGAATACGCTGGGCAGAATATCTGACATTATTTGGTGCCCGCTTGGTACAAGCCTTTAGCTGGTTTTTAATTCTTGGTTTGATTTATTTATGGCTAACATATAGTTTGAGTCGATTTCCATTCACATCTCCCATTGGTAGTAGGTTGGGGGCACATATTGGACAGACCTTTGAGTGGTTATTTGACTCCCTCGCCAATGCTATTCCTAACCTAATGACGATTGTCATTATTGTGTTGGTTACGCGCGCGATCAATGACTTACTCAAAGTTTTTTTTAGACGCGTTCAAACGGGTCAATTAGAAATCCCTTTTTTACACCGCGATACAGTGAGTGCCTCTCAACGAATAGCCTCTGTGATTCTTTGGGGTATTGCTATTGCGATTATTTATCCTTTTATTCCAGGTTCAAGTAGTGATGCATTTAAAGGTCTTTCTGTCTTTATGGGGTTAGTGATATCTCTTGGATCAACTGGTTTAGTCAATCAATTGATGAGTGGACTTGTTGTAATTTACTCAAGAGCCATTAGAGTCGGTGATTTAGTCAGTGTAGATGGAACTGAAGGGGTAGTGACTGAAGTTGGCGGTCTTGCTACCAAGATACAATCGTTACAAAAAATAGAGATCACAGTTCCTAATTCGGTATTAATCTCAAATTCAATTCAAAACCTTTCACGCTTAAACGAAAAATCAGGAGCCTTATTCTCAACTAAAGTCACTATTGGGTATGATGCACCTTGGCGAAAAGTTCATGAGATGTTAATTGATTCTGCTCAAAAAATTTCTGATATTCGTCATGACCCTAAGCCAGTTGTTTATCAAAGAGGATTAAGTGATTTCTATGTTGAATATGAGTTATTTATGCATTTGACTGATCCAAGTCGAAAAGTTGCAATCTTATCCTTACTGCATCAAGAGATTCAGGACGCATTTAATGCAAACGGTATACAAATAATGTCGCCTCATTTTATGGCGCAGCCTACTCAACCAGTCATCGCTCCAACTACTTCAAATGAGGGATAATTTTTTTATACATAAGGTACTACTCGTCCTCGGAGTTCTCCTGCTAAGCGCATGTATTGAAATCAAACATGACTCATATATTGTTGGAAGCATCACTTCTCGTCAGGCAGAAGTTATGCCACTGGGCGCTAGGATGGAAATTTCTCTGGTAGACGTATCTATAGCTGATGCTACGTCGAAAATGATTGCAAGAAGTATTTTGACTAAAGACGTTCAGTTACCGACCACTTTTCAGTTGCATTATGACGCCAAAGAAATTGAACAAAATAGGACCTATGCTGTTCAGGTCAGAATTTACGATGGCACAACTTTATTATTTATTAATGATGTTAGCCATCAAGTCCTGACAAGAGGGCGTGATAACCGGGTCAACATGGAGCTTAAAAAAATTAATTAATTCTAGACCCGCGTATTAGAAACTCCGTGCTAAAGAGTAATCACAAACGATGTGGAGTGCATCTGTAGCGGCGCAATTTGGAAAAGTTTTTAAACACTCGCGCGCTTGATTTGAAGCCAGTTGCGCTTGATCAAGTGTGTATTGCAAAGCGCCACAGGATTGTATTTCTTGAAATACTCTATTAAAAAATTCCTCACTGAATTCCTCACTATGCTCTATGGCCTCGCGCGCTAATTGTTGTTGACTTGGAGATCCATTCTGCAGCATATAGATTAAAGGTAGAGTTGGTTTGCCTTCGCGTAAATCATCTCCAGCGTTTTTGCCCATATCTTCAGCCTTAGCGGTGTAGTCTAACCAGTCATCTACGAGTTGAAAAGCGACCCCGATCTGGGTGCCGAAATCAGCAGCAGATTGAATTTGTTCAGGGGTTCCATTGCTAATAAAAGCTCCTAATTCAGCAGAAGCTTCGAAGAGTTTGGCGGTTTTATATAAGATGACTTGTCTATATCTTTGTTCGTCGACGTCAGCATCATGTAAATTTAATAGTTGGAGGACTTCTCCTTCAGCGATTAAATTTGTTGCGTTAGATAGCACTTCCATGACCCTGATTTCGCCGGGTAGAATCATCATTTGGAAGGCACGAGAGTATAAAAAATCACCCACTAAGACACTTGCGGCATTTCCCCAAATAGCATTTGCAGTTTTTCTTCCGCGCCTCAGTTTGGAGTCGTCTACCACATCATCATGGAGTAAGGTTGCAGAATGAATGAATTCCACAACAGCTGCTAGTTCATGAGTAAACTTTACATCCCTTCCCCCAGATAAAGCTTTAGAAATGAGAAATAGGAGTGCAGGTCGGATTCTTTTACCACCAGCTTGAATTAAATGATTAGCAATTTGATTAATTAATGCAACATCTGAAGATAAACTCCTCACGACAACCGCATCAAGGGCTTTCATATCTTCAGCAATGGGGGCTAATATGGCCTGCAGTTGTTCAGAGGCAGATATTTTGCTAGGCGATATTTTCATAATTATTTATATAAATTAACAACTTACGGTAATACATTGTGCTTGATACTTCTATTTTAAGTCAGATTCGTAAGAGTCGTGAGTCTGTAAATGAAGAATATTAAAAAGCCTCTTTTGACTTGCGCAAATATGCAGGATATAATGTAAGGCTCCCGAAAGATCGGGTAGATTAACCATTCCGAGAGGATTTTATTATATGTACGCGGTCATAAAAACTGGGGGCAAGCAGTATAAAGTTGTCTCTGGTGAAAAATTAAAAATAGAACAGATACCTGCGGACATTGGTAGCGAAATCACACTCGACCAAGTTCTAGCCGTAGGGGCTGGGGATGCATTGAAGTTTGGTGCCCCATTGGTTGAAGGTGCTTCCGTTAAAGCCACTGTTATCGCTCAGGGTCGTCACGACAAGGTGAAAATATTTAAGATGCGCAGACGTAAGCATTATCAAAAACGTCAGGGTCATCGTCAAAATTACACTGAAATCTTGATTAACACCATTTCTGCCTAACTAATAGGCATCTAAAGGAGCATTCATGGCACAGAAAAAAGGCGGCGGATCGACAAGAAACGGCCGCGATTCAGAATCAAAACGACTTGGCGTAAAAGTTTACGGTGGTCAAGCAATTAATGCTGGCGGCATTATTATTCGCCAGCGTGGCACAAGAGTTCATCCTGGCACGAATGTCGGGATTGGCAAGGACCACACATTGTTTGCATTAGTAGATGGGCATGTTAAGTTTGCAGTTAAAGGTGCAGACCAAAAATCAATCGTTTCCGTTTTGCCGCAGGCTTAATATCGCCTGACTGAAACATACGATTCAGATCTAGGCCTCGCCAGTTTGCGAGGCCTTTTTCATTGAAAGAAAAATAATGAAATTTATTGACGAAGCAAGAATTGAAGTGATGGCCGGAAATGGTGGTTCCGGAAGCGCTTCCATGCGTCGCGAAAAGTTCATTGAATTTGGTGGACCTGATGGTGGTGATGGTGGCCGCGGGGGAAGTGTCTATGCTGTGGCTGACCGCAACATCAATACATTAATTGATTACCGATTTTCAAAGATGCATCAAGCCAAAAATGGTGAGCCTGGTCGTGGCGCTGACTGCTACGGTAAGGCAGGAGATGATATTGAATTGAGAGTGCCCGTAGGCACAATTATTGATGACATTGATACGGGTGAGCGGATCGCTGACTTAACAACCCATGGTGAGAAATTATGTCTTGCAGAGGGCGGCGCGGGCGGTTGGGGTAACATCCATTTCAAAAGCAGCACGAATCGCGCTCCACGCCAAAAAACTAGCGGTACGATGGGTGTTAGACGAAAGATTAAACTTGAACTCAAGGTCTTAGCGGATATAGGACTTTTAGGAATGCCTAACGCTGGTAAGTCAACATTTATTACTGCAGTATCTAATGCGCGCCCCAAAATTGCTGACTATCCGTTTACTACTCTTCACCCTAATTTAGGGGTGGTACGAGTTGGCCCAGAAAAAAGCTTTGTGGTTGCTGACATTCCTGGGTTGATTGAGGGTGCTGCAGAAGGCGCAGGTTTAGGGCATCGCTTTTTACGACATTTACAACGTACTCGATTACTTCTTCATCTTGTCGATTTAGCACCTTTTGATGAAGCTGTAGATGTTGCAAAAGAAGCCAAAGCGATTGTCAATGAATTAAAGAAATACGATGAAGGTTTATATAACAAACCAAGATGGCTCGTTTTAAATAAAGTCGATGTCATTCCAGAGGATGAGAGAGTTAAGCGCGCTAAAACATTTATTAAAAAGTACAAATGGCAAGGACCCGTATTTGAAATTTCTGCGCTCACAGGAGAAGGTTGTCAACAATTATGTTTTGCAATTCAAACCTACTTAGAAGCGCAAAATACTTTACGAGATGAAGCAGAAGAGCACGCAGCAGATGTTCGTTTTACCGATGTAGAAGCTATTCAGAAAGAACAATAAATGACTACTTCCGTATTAAAAGATGCCAAGCGAATTGTGATCAAAGTTGGATCTAGCCTTGTAACTAATCATGGTGAAGGGTTAGACATCAATGCTATATCTGGATGGGCAACGCAGGTTGCTCATTTAAGGTTGACTGGCAAGGAAGTATTAATGGTTAGTTCAGGTGCTATTGCTGAGGGTATGCAGCGTTTAGAGTGGAAAGAGCGACCACAAGAGATTTTTCGATTACAAGCTGCAGCTGCCGTTGGTCAAATGGGCTTAGTGCAAGTGTATGAAACTGCGTTCGCAAAGCATCAAATTAGGACTGCCCAGGTTTTACTCACTAATGCTGACTTAGCAAATCAAGAAAGATACGACAACGCAAAGGCCACATTAGGGACTTTATTAGAGTTGGGCGTGGTTCCTATTATTAATGAAAATGACACGGTAGTTACTGACGAAATCAAATTTGGGGATAACGATACCCTAGCGGCGTTAGTGGCTGGATTAGTTGGCGCTGATGTACTTGTGATATTGACGGATCAAGACGGGTTGTATACCGAAGACCCTAGAAAAAATCCCGATGCAACCTTAATTCAAGAAGAGTTCTCTGGAGAACCTTATTTAGAACAAATCGCTGGTGGTGCTGGAACAGCTTTCGGTAAAGGTGGGATGCTCACAAAGGTTTTGGCTGCCAAGTTAGCTGCAAGATCTCATACTCATACGATCATCGCCTCGGGGCATGAAAACAATTTACTATTAAGGTTGACGAGTGGTGAAATGATTGGCACGCAATTACTTGCTAAAGCGTATGCCTAAGAATTATCGGATTGATTCCATAATCTGATTAAAGTTGGTGTTTGCTGTTTCCCCGGTGCACATTCCATTACGACTTAAATAGGCTTGATATTGGTTATAGCCCTGGTTAGGAATTCTTTTCCAGTCACTTTCGATCGTTTTCCAGGAGCCATCACTTTGTAAAGAACCGTATAGGCGGTAAGTAAATTGATTGCAGTCAATACCTGTATAAAGAGTTTGAGATGTGCCGCTGGAATTTTTAATAACAACAGTGAACTTAATCAGAACTTTTTGAATCACCTTCAGACTTTTTCTATCTAAATAAAAATCTAAACTAGAGGATGGAAAAGGTTGGAATTCGACTAAATCTGTATTTTTTGGGGGTAAAGAGGGTAAATCCTGAGCCTCATCTTGAAGAGGATCGTTTGAATCACTCCCAAAAAGACTAGCGCTACTTGATATAGAAAAACTGGATAGAAAAAGGCAGCATAAACAAGCTCTAAGAAGCAGGGCGATAGTAAAGTTTGGCGTAGCAGTTTTATTAGTCATGATTATGTGATTGATTTTTGACTACAGGTTGATATTCATCAAGTGAAGAGCCCCAAGAAATATGGGAGGCGTTGTTTTTTTTAGTAATAAAGCGTGATAGTTCAGACAATGCAAGTTGGTAAACATCGCGTTTAAACTCAATAACGTGTTCAAGATGGATCCAATAGGGATTCCAGCGCCACGCATCAAATTCTGGGTGTGGGGTAGCTCGTAAGGAAATATCGGTATCACGTCCTACCATTCGTAGTAAAAACCAAATTTGTTTTTGACCTTTATATAAGACTTTGCGGGGGCGACTGACAGAATTGCGGCGTAAAAACTCCTCGGGCACGTCATAGCGTATCCAGTCCCTGGTGCGTCCAATCACCTGCACATGTTCCGGCAATAACCCTATTTCCTCTTGTAACTCACGAAACATAGCTTCTTTGGGGTTCTCACCTTGTTGAATTCCACCTTGTGGAAACTGCCACGAATGCTGGCCAATACGCTTGCCCCAGAAAACTTCATTTCGCTGATTAAGGAGGATAATGCCGACATTGGGTCTATACCCTTCTTTATCGAGCATGATCGTATTCAAATCCTTTAAAATCAATGCTTTGATTATATCTATAAAGAATTTATGAAAGCCAGTAAAACTTTTGTTGCAACTTTGAAAGAAGCGCCAGCGGATGCTGAGATTATTTCTCATCAGCTAATGACTCGCGCGGGCCTGATTAGAAAGCTCGGAGCCGGCATCTACAATTATTTACCCATAGGTCTTAGGGTTATAAAAAAAGTAGAGGCTATTATTCGGGAGGAAATGGATCGAGCCGGTGCGATTGAAATGTTAATGCCAGTGGTTCAACCTGCAGAATTATGGCAGGAGACTGAGCGTTTTGAAAAAATGGGCCCGGAATTACTTCGCTTCAAAGATCGTCATGAAAGAGATTTTGTGTTGCAACCTACTTCAGAAGAAGTCATTACCGACTTTGCTCGAAATGAGATTAGAAGCTATAAACAATTGCCGATCAATTTTTATCAAATCCAAACCAAGTTTAGAGACGAGCGTCGTCCTCGTTTTGGTGTGATGCGTGGACGCGAGTTTTCAATGAAAGATGCTTACTCATTTGATAAAAATGTAGAGGGTATGCAACAGTCTTATCAATTAATGTTTGATGCGTACCATCGAATTTTTTCTAGGTTAGGCTTGACCTATCGGGCTGTTAAGGCAGATAACGGTGCAATTGGTGGAAGTGGCAGTCAAGAGTTTCATGTGATAGCAGATACGGGTGAAGACGCAATAGCCTATTGTCCAGATTCAGACTACGCAGCTAACTTAGAAGCTGCAGAGGCGATTGCATTTCAAAAAGACAGATCAACCTCCACGCAAACCATGTCTAAGGTCGCAACGCCGACCCAGACGAAATGTGAAGAAGTTGCAAGCTTACTGAAGATCCAATTAGTACAAACGGTAAAGACCCTTGTTTTAGCTGTTGATCAATTCGATGAAAAATCTAAAGAAATTCTTTCGGGAAAGGCAAAGATTTTTGCGCTCCTACTCCGCGGGGATCATGAGCTCAATGAAGTAAAGCTTAATAAAATTTCAGGTTTAAGAGATTTTAGAATGGCAACAGAGGCAGAAGTGATTGAGAACTTCGGTTCTATTCCGGGATTTATTGGCCCCGTTAATTTAAATAGCAAAGTGACTGTAATTGCGGACAAGGCTGTTGGAACGATGTCTGACTTTGTTTGTGGTGCAAATGAAGCAGGGCATCATTTGACCGGCGTTAATTTTGGAAGAGATTTACCTGAGCCACAGATTGAGGACCTTCGTAATGTATGTAAAGGAGATCCATCACCAGATGGAAAGGGTATTTTAGATATTTGCCGCGGTATTGAAGTTGGGCATGTATTTATGTTGGGGACAAAGTATTCAGAGGCAATGAAAGCTACTTTTCTAGATGAGCATGGTAAAGCTGCTGCGTTAGTGATGGGTTGTTATGGCATTGGCGTTACTCGTTTACTTGGAGCTGCAATCGAGCAGTGTCACGATGAAAAAGGAATCATTTGGCCACGTGCAATTGCACCCTTTGATATTGTTATTTGCCCTGTAGGTTATGACCGTTCTGAGCAAGTAAAACAAGTCGCAGATGAGATACATGCAACACTTCTGGCGCAGGGTGTCGATGTTGTGATTGACGACCGAGGCGAGCGTCCAGGCGCGATGTTTGCTGATTGGGAACTCATTGGTGTGCCTTACCGTATAGTTATTGGCGAGCGTGGTCTCAAAGAGGGGCAAGTCGAGTTTCAGGCCCGTACAGATTCACAGGCGAGTTTTGTTTCATTGGGTGAGCTGACAGAACAGGTACTGGCAGCTTTAAGGGATAGTTAATACAGTATTTCTTGGAAGGCCTATTTAAAGATCCCTTTACCTAGGCCTTTGCTTAAGCCTTTGGCTGCCATAGATCCCATCATGCGTGCCATTTTGCCCCCACTAAATTGTTTCATCATGGACTGCATTTGTTCAAATTGCGCCAAGAGCCGATTAACCTCTTGAACTTGGACACCAGCACCTGCGGCGATACGTCGTTTACGGCTGGCTTTGAGTAATTCTGGTTTGGCACGCTCAAGTGGGGTCATGGAATCTATAATTCCTTGCATCCGTTTAATATTTTTTTCGGCGGCATTCATATCGGTTTTAGCGGCTGCTTGTGCCATTTGCGCGGGAAGTTTGTCCATCATGCCTGATAGTCCACCCATATTTCTCATTTGAGTAATTTGACCTCTAAAGTCTGCAAGATCAAAGCCCCCTTTTTTAATTTTTGCAACGAGTTTTTCTGCGTCCTTGAGGTCGATATTTTTCTGTGCTTCTTCGACTAAAGCAAGAATATCTCCCATGCCCAAAATGCGGCCTGCCATCCGTTCTGCGTCAAAAGGATCTAGGCCATCTAACTTTTCAGAAACACCTACAAACTTTAAAGGTATACCTGTAATGTGTCGAACTGAAAGAGCTGCACCGCCTCGTGAGTCTCCATCAAGCTTCGTAAGAATTACGCCGGTTAAAGGTAGGGCATCGTTGAAAGCTTTTGCTGTATTTACAGCATCCTGACCAAGCATAGCATCAACGACAAATAGAGTTTCGATTGGTTTAACGGCAGCATGCAGGGCTGTAATTTCGCGCATCATTTCTTCGTCAATACCCAAGCGTCCAGCGGTATCAACTAAAAGAACATCATAATAATGACGTTTAGCCCAATCGATAGCAGAGCTGGCTATATCTTCAGGCCGTTGATTAATGTTGCTTTCAAACCAATCAGCACCAGCCTGAGAAGTAACAGTTTTAAGTTGCTCAATAGCAGCAGGTCGGTAGACATCACAAGAAACAGTTAATACTTTCTTCTTTTGTGTGCGAATCAGCCATTTCGCAAGCTTACCAACTGAAGTTGTCTTTCCGGCGCCTTGTAATCCAGCCATTAAGATAACCGCCGGAGGTTGAGTGGCTAAATTTAATTTACCGGACTCGCCAGAATGGGAAGAATCTCCACCACTCATAATTCGGGTTAATTCTTCTTTAACGATTCCAACGAGGGCTTGGCCTGGTGTGAGGCTGGATACGACCTCTTCGCCTAATGCTTTTTGCTTAATATTGGCCAATAAATCTTTAATCACAGGCAGTGCTACGTCAGCCTCTAAAAGGGCAAGACGTATTTCGCGCAACATTTCTGTCGTGTTAGATTCGGTAATCCTGGCTTGGCCTCGAATCGTTTTAACCACACGACCTAAACGGTCTGTTAGATTTTCCAGCATAACGGTATTAAACTTAAAGAATGTTAATCATATTACCAAGTATCGCCTACGCAATTATATTAGTGAGTATTCTGCTAAGAAGTCAGCAGAAGAAAGATAATTCGTTAGAAATAACTGGCACTCAAGACCTACAGAAACCGCATCTTTCACAGTATTTTGCTTTGCGCCTGATCTTGTTTATTTTACTCGTTCTTCACGGCTATGCTTCCTATGTCGATATATTCACTGAACAGGGTTTGGTGTTTGGCTTTGCTCAAGCGCTATCGCTCATGGCTTGGGTAGGTGTAGCGCTGTATTGGATAGAGGCCTGGTTTTTTCCTCTGGGAGGAATGATGGGGCTAGTCATTTTTTTAGCGATGGTACTTAGCTTTTTGCCAGCTGTATTTGGTGGTTCTATTATTTCGACTAATACAACCCATTCGCCAGGGTTTAAATTACACTTTTTGACGGCCAATATTGCTTATGGTGTGATGTTTTTGGCTGCTCTGCATGCGATTTTGATGAGTTGGCAAAATCGTGCCTTAAAACAGCATTCGCTACAAGAAAAACCTTCCCTCATCCAAAAAATATTTTTAGGGGTTGGAAGTGTATGGTTGGATAAGCTCCCGTCGCTTTTAACGATGGAAAGAGTTTTATTTAACACCACCAGTATTGGCTTTATCTTGCTTACGATTACTGTCTTTTCTGGAATATTTTTTAGTCAGATGTTATTTGGTAAGCCATTAATTTTTGACCATAAAACATTCTTTGCCTTAATTTCATGGGTGATGTTTGGGGGCTTACTTTTTTCAAGATGGAAAAGCGGCCTACGGGGTATAAAGGCAATTCGGTGGGTTTTTGGATCCTTTATTGTCCTATTGCTTGCCTATATTGGAAGTCGTTTTGTACTTGAAGTTTTGCTTCATAGAGTTTAATAAGCGACGAGTTTGAATATTTTATAGATATGGCTAAATTACTTGAATTAATTATCTTCGGTGGGTTTCTCTATTGGATTTATATAAAAAAATTTCGTAACCCTTCCGTGGTTGTACCCCGGGCAAAAAAAAGAAGCGCTGAAAAAGGGTTTTCGTCCAAGATGGTGCGCTGTCAATTTTGTAGTTTAGGCTTACCTCAAGATAGTGCACTAAGGATTGAGAATCGGTTTTACTGTTCAGATGAACACATGAGCGAAATTGATAAATCCGGATGGTTAGGTAGTGTGAGGTGGAAACCATCCCCAAATTTTGACAATCGTGAAGGTGTGCCAGAAGTTGATACGGTGGTGATTCATCACATTAGTTTGCCAAAAGGGGTATATGGTGACCGATCCATCGAGGAGTTCTTCTGCAATCAACTTGATCCACTCGGGCATCCCGAGTTTGATGCGATCAAGGATTTGCAGGTCTCTGCTCATTTCCTGATCAAGCGAACAGGACAAGTCACACAATTTGTGTCTTGCCAAAAAAGAGCTTGGCACGCAGGAAAATCTGAGATGCTAGGTCGTGAGCGATGCAATGACTTTTCTCTAGGAATTGAATTAGAGGGAACGGGAGAAGATCCCTTTACAGAAAAACAGTACCATGCCTTAGTTAAGCTATTTGTTGAAATAAAACAACTCTATAACATTCGATTTTATGTTGGACACAGTGATATTTCGCCCGATCGAAAAACAGATCCAGGTCAAAGTTTTGACTGGAAGCTTCTAAGTCAGTTAGCACAAATTGACTTAAAGGAATTGCCATTTGGGCTCGAATCAAGGTAGATAGGCTTGCCAGAATAAGTGAGCGCTGACAATTTTAAGCGCACCTTTTACTTCAAAAAACTACAGGAAGTTTCGAACACCCCACATTAGGGAAAACCTGATGAAAATAGTGAAAAATATCCAACAATATTTTATAAATATCCCTATACTTAGTGCTTGAGATAAATTAAAACACAAGGGGTGGTGTACTTAATGGATTGCTAGGATAAAGCCGTTCAGTGAGAAAAACCTTGAAATAAAGGCTTTATGAGCAGATTTAACCATAAAAATGATTAAGAAGTGGGAGGATTTTCCGCTTCGAAGTACAAGATGCAGTGATTGAACGAAGAAAAGAATACAAGGAGTTTTTTATGACATATTTAGATCCGCAGGGCTTTGTGCCTAGCGCCAATCTTCCGGGTGGAGCGTTTGGTTCGCAAATAACTCAAACCCCTTCGGAAAGTTTCATTTCAGGTGGTATTGGAGGATCTGTCGCCACTCAATTATCGGATTACAAAGTAATTCGTAGGAATGGCGCTGTCGTTTCTTTTGAGCCATCAAAGATTGCAGTTGCAGTCACAAAAGCTTTTTTAGCCGTAAACGGCGGACAGGGTGCAGCCTCTGCACGAGTTCGTGAGCAGGTAGAGGGGTTGACTCAAGTTGTTGTTCATGGTCTTTTAAGAAGTAGACCGAATGGCGGCACTTTTCATATTGAAGATGTACAAGATCAGGTCGAGCTCGCCTTAATGCGAAGTGGGGAGCACCACGTAGCCCGTGCTTATGTTTTGTATCGTGATAAGAGAAATCAAGAGCGCCAGGCGCATCAACCGTCTCCAGCTCAAGTTCTTGCAGCGCAAGCTTTAGTTCAACCAGGACTTCAAGTAACTGACAAAGGTGTCAGAAAACCAATTGATCTTGTTCTATTGCAGGGCATTATTGAGGCCGCCTGTGAAGGATTGGGTAACACGGTTCAAGCTGACCCGATTATTAAAGAGACAATTAAAAATTTATATGATGGTGTTCCTATTGAGCAAGTCTATGATTCAGCAATATTGGCATCTAGAACGCTGATTGAAAAGGATCCTGCCTATAGTTTAGTGACGGCAAGAATTCTGATGCACGTCATTCGTCGCGATATTCTGGGCGTTGAAATTGCTCAAGGTGGAATGCAAGCCGTTTATCCAGAGTATTTCAATAAGTTTTTACGTCGCGGAGTCAAAGAAGAGCTCCTTGATAAAAGATTGCTAGAGATTTTTGATATAACAAAGCTAGGCCAAGCATTAAATGCAAGCCGTGATTTGCAATTTAACTACCTAGGGTTACAAACTTTGTTTGACAGGTACTTCTTGCATGTGGATGAGCAGCGTATCGAAATGCCGCAAGCATTCTTTATGCGAGTATCGATGGGCCTTGCTCTGAATGAGAAAAATCCAACTGAGCGAGCGATTGAGTTTTATGAAATCCTCTCGACCTTTGACTTTATGTCAAGTACTCCGACACTTTTTAATGCAGCAACATTGCGCTCACAACTCTCAAGCTGCTATTTAACGACAGTTGCAGATGACCTCGACGGCATCTATGAAGCGTTGAAAGAAAATGCCTTATTGTCTAAATTTGCTGGCGGTCTTGGTAATGACTGGACGAATGTTCGTGCTTTGGGTAGTCATATTAAGGGCACAAATGGTAAATCTCAAGGTGTCGTCCCTTTCTTAAAAGTGGTGAATGATACTGCTGTAGCAGTTAATCAAGGTGGAAAACGTAAAGGTGCAGTTTGCGCCTATTTGGAAACTTGGCATTTAGATATTGAAGAGTTTTTAGAACTTCGTAAAAATACGGGTGATGATCGTCGTAGAACTCACGATATGAATACCTCGAATTGGATTCCTGACTTATTTATGAAGCGTGTCATGGAAAATGGGGATTGGACTCTATTTTCACCTTCTAGCACACCAGATTTACATGATAAATACGGCAAAGCATTTGAAGAAGCCTATGTCGCCTATGAAAAACAAGCAGAAGCCGGATTATTAAAGCCATCTAAAAAGATACCTGCTGCTCAGTTGTGGCGCAAGATGATTGGGATGCTTTTTGAAACGGGCCATCCTTGGATTACATTTAAGGATCCTTGTAATATTCGTAGTCCACAACAGCATATTGGAGTAGTTCACTCCTCTAATTTGTGTACAGAAATTACTTTGAATACAAATGATGAAGAAATTGCAGTTTGTAATTTGGGATCAGTTAATTTAACCGCGCACATGAAAACAGATCCGCAAGGAAAACTGGTTTTAGATCATGAGAAGTTACAAAAGACGATTCGTACCGCAATGCGTATGCTTGATAACGTCATTGATATTAACTACTATGCTGTTGCAAAAGCAAAAAACTCCAATATGAAGCATCGTCCTGTTGGATTAGGAATTATGGGATTTCAGGATTGCTTACATATGCAGCGTATCCCGTACGCTAGTGATGAAGCGGTAGCTTTTGCTGACTCATCAATGGAAGCGGTTTGTTATTACGCTTATCTTGCTTCATCCGAATTAGCTGAAGAGCGTGGAACATACACAAGTTACCAGGGATCACTTTGGGATCGTGGGATTCTTCCACAAGATTCATTGCAGCTTTTAGCGCAAGAGCGTGGCGGGTATTTAGAGGTTGATCGCTCAAGCAAGATGGACTGGACTCCTGTCAGAAGTCGTATTAAGCAGTTTGGTATGCGTAACTCTAATTGCGTTGCAATTGCTCCTACAGCGACAATTTCTAACATTATTGGTGTTTCAGCATGTATAGAGCCGACATTCCAGAACTTATACGTTAAATCAAATTTATCGGGTGAATTCACGGTAGTGAATGACTATTTAGTCAGAGATTTAAAAGCACGTGGTCTGTGGGATGAGGTCATGATTGCAGACTTGAAGTATTTTGATGGCTCATTATCAAAGATTGATCGTATACCGCAAGACTTAAGAGATCTATATGCAACTGCATTTGAAGTTGAACCTAAATGGATCGTAGAAGCCGCCTCACGTCGTCAAAAATGGATCGATCAAGCACAGTCACTTAATATTTATATGGCAGGAGCATCGGGTAAAACCTTAGATGAAACTTATAAACAGGCTTGGGTCAGCGGTTTAAAAACTACTTATTACTTGAGAACAACCTCGGCAACGCAAATCGAGAAGTCTACAGTGAGTAAGGGGACATTAAATTCTGTATCTAATACGCAAGAAGCCACACCAGCAAAAGCTCTGGCAGCAGAAGTAGTTGAAGCTGATGGCCCAGTTTGCACTATGCGTCCAGGGGATGATGGTTTTGAAGAGTGTGAAGCATGTCAGTAAATATTAAATTAAAAGATTTGGAAGAGTGTGTGGAGAATAAATTATGTTGAATTGGGAAGATGATACGCAGGAGATACTAAAGAATGCACCTCCAGTCAGGTTGTCTGAACCTGCGCCAGAATTAGTTAAAGTTCCTTTGGCTCAAAAGATAGCTCAGGCTGTATTGAGCAGTCCATTGCCGGATATCGCAGTAGCACCCGTAGCGCCAGTTGTTGCTCAGGAAAAACCACAAGGTGACGTTGATCGGCGAGTCAATGTTGCAGATAAGCGCATTATTAATGGCTCTACAGACGTCAATCAACTCGTTCCGTTTAAATACAAATGGGCCTGGGAGAAATATTTAGCGGGCTGTGCAAATCACTGGATGCCGCAAGAGATTAATATGACGCGCGACATTGCGACTTGGAAAGATCCTAATGGATTAACTGAAGATGAGCGTCGCATCATCAAAAGAAACCTTGGTTTTTTTGTAACGGCAGATTCTTTGGCGGCAAATAATATTGTTTTAGGAACTTATCGCCAGATTACGGCACCTGAGTGCCGCCAATACCTTTTAAGACAAGCTTTTGAAGAGGCAATTCACACTCACGCATACCAATATATCGTTGAATCACTCGGTTTAGATCAAGCAGAAATCTTTAATGCATATCACGAGGTAGCATCAATTCGTGCGAAAGATGAATTCTTAATTCCGTTTATTGATGTGTTAACTGACCCATCTTTTAAAACTGGAACACCAGAAAGCGATCAAAAACTTTTAAGATCACTGATTGTTTTTGCTTGCATTATGGAAGGATTATTCTTTTATGTTGGTTTTACGCAAATCCTTGCAATGGGTCGTCAAAACAAAATGACAGGTGCTGCTGAGCAGTATCAATACATCTTAAGAGATGAATCTTTACACTGCAATTTTGGCATTGATATGATCAACCAGATAAAGCTTGAGAACCCCCATTTATGGACCTCTGAGTTCAAAGATGAGTTGAAAGTATTGTTCGAAAAAGCAGTTGAATTAGAGTATCAATATGCAGAGGATACGATGCCTCGCGGAGTGCTTGGACTCAATGCACCGATGTTCAAAAGTTACCTCAGATACATCTGTAATCGTCGATGTATGCAAATAGGACTTGACGCAATGTATCCAAATGAAGAGAATCCTTTTCCATGGATGTCAGAAATGATAGACTTGAAAAAAGAAAGAAATTTTTTTGAAACAAGAGTAATTGAATATCAAACTGGTGGTGCGCTAAGTTGGGATTAAAAAAAGCACGACGAGTTAAAACTGGAGAGAAATGCATTGGACATTAGTCTGAAGCAACAAACCTTAGAATTTAAAAATACTCAATTGAGAGATGGGGATATGTTCCCACTAAAAATGAGTCAAGGACCAAATCTCCAGTTTGGTTTTGTATCAGCAATGTATAAACGTATTAAGAAATTAAAAATGCCGTTACCTGGTTTAGGAACGGCATTTTTTTCGAAATTCATTGGATCGTATCAAAAAAGTAGTTGCGATCTGGTGAATGGCTCATTCGTTTGTGCCGGTTTTCCTAAAGGAGAGTCGGTTCTGAACGCTTGGGTCTTCATAAACTGAAGTTTGAATTAACTTCTCACGTGAAGGAGCATTTTATGGCAATCGCCAAAAAGAAAGCAGCAGCAAAGAAGCCAGCAGCAAAGAAAGCAGCAGCTAAGAAGCCAGCAGCTAAAAAAGTAGCAGCTAAGAAGCCAGCAGCTAAAAAAGCAGCAGCTAAGAAGCCAGCCGCCAAAAAAGCAGCAGCTAAAAAGCCAGCAGCTAAAAAAGCAGCTAAGAAACCAGCCGCCAAAAAAGCAGCAGCTAAAAAGCCAGCAGCTAAAAAAGCAGCTAAGAAACCAGC